>Ga0160449_1000024_pt1 | contig 296111 bp, 249 predicted proteins | sample HID1975I_E1MG_FD_108216 | JGI IMG/M metagenome (GOLD analysis project Ga0160449, IMG submission 108216) | Enriched soil microbial communities from UW Madison campus, WI, USA - HID1975I_E1 MG | ecosystem: Environmental > Terrestrial > Soil > Unclassified | place: USA: Madison, Wisconsin...
CTATGCAGTCTGTTTCAACATTTAAATGTATGAAAGCAGATACAGGGATGAATGCATCATTACCTGTATTGACCTATATTCCTATGATGTGGCCCCGTTCGAAAGAGCGGGGCTATTTTTGTCAGAACCGGGATTGATGGGATGGGTGGGATAGAGATAGAGGCGTTTATATGCTTTGTACTTGCTCTTTGACACAAGGTTGTAAAATGTGATTAACGCTATTTGCGCCCTATTACTACCCTTCGACTACCCTAGGACTACCCTTCAACTGCCCTCCGGGTTACCTCCAGGCAGGCTTGTACCAGCAAACAAATTTATCTGATCCGGGATAAAACCCGGGTGTACCGGCGTGTTTAGACCATTATCGGTTAAGATGACTGCTTGGGGCTTGCTGATACCACGATAGGCTCCTGGTTGTACACTTCCCAGTTAGGGCTTATCTGACTGCATTAAGAAATGAAAGAATTACATTTTCAACATTTTCAGATGGAACTTTTGAATAGCGAAGGTTTTTGAGATATTCGATCTTTCCGCTGGCATAATCATTATAGGAGTATAGGAAATGAAAATATTCGCCCTTAAAGAAAATAACATGGACTACATTGTCTAACTGTTCACCAAACCAGCGCGAAAAAGTTTCTCTCATCTGATTTACTAATTTATAGTCATCTTCGGTAAACGAGTCAAAGTTTTTGTCCAACAACAAGCAATGAGAAAATATTTGTTCATTGGTCATTAAGTCAAATGCCTTGTCGTATAATGTTTCTTTTGATGTGATCAGGAATTTGAAGCTTTTTATTGCATCGTACAACTCATCTTGCGTCTTCAGATCACCCAATTGCTGACCATTGAGCCAAAGCCTGATCTTACCTGTATGTTGCTTTGCATTATAATCCTTTAACTCTATGGAAAAGATGTCCTTTTCCCCAAATAGAATGCTTTCGGTCATGTAGTCCAAAGTTTGAAAGTTAAGATTTGAACTCTTTATTCTTTTCAGGCACAAGTACCTCAGGCATAGGACGGGCTGCATACTTGCGCCAGTCAGGGGACTATTGGGTATATTACCAAAACAAAAAACCATTCCTTTTTATTTTTTTCAATGCGAGAGGAAAGTTATTTGCTAATATCTCCTTAAAAGTTTCTATAACATTCTCTGTTTTCATTTCCAAATCACAAAAGTCAAGGGGTCCAAGAGCTATTACATCATCATTCATTGATTGTGAAATTTGAAACTCGAGACCTCCGCACAAAAAATTAAACACAATTTTTCTATCAAGTTCATAAAAATGGAGGACGAATGTTCCTTTTTTGTTTCTCAAAAAAATCAATAATGGCTTTAGTTCTGAAGCAATAGACGTAAAATCGTACATAAAATCCATCTTATTAAATCTCTCATCCCAAGTAGAAAAGATAGTTGAAAACCTGGCTATCCCTCTTTGGTCTATCTGTTGACATACCTCAGAAAGAACACTAACAACATCATCTTCTTCATGCTCTGAATAATCTTCCACATTGGGGCCTACTTTCAAGCTGTTTAAAGTTATTTCCATAATATGTACTCATTTATCGGGAAGCCAGGTGCCTCATTCACCCTGGATTATTTCTTGCTTAGACGTATCCTCTTTGACAGTCTTAATAAGTTTCCTCTCTTGTAGTGCCTGACCTCAATACGATTTAAACCAAATGATCGGGGAAAATAAATTCATCTTCTGAATAACTACTTCTTAGTTCAATCAGGAAGAAACCCGTCAGGGTTTTTGTATCCAGGACAAACTCTTTGTTTTCCTTTCCTTCAGTATATAAATATACAGGAGGATCGTCACCTTCTGTAACCTTAAAATAAGCCGCCATGTATCCCTGATGCATCCAAAAAGGGAAGGCATCGGGTGGTAATGGAGGCAGGTTGTTTTCTTCAATGAGTTCCTTTGTCGATTCCCAGAGTGGCAGATCATCAAAAAAGGCGGAGGAACCCATCATATAGTCGCCTGCACTCTTGCCCAGGGTCAACAAAAATTTCTTATAGATTAGGGGTAGTGTGATATTGCATTTCAATTCAAAGGAACTGATCTCATAGTCATCGCATGGCCGAAGCTTTTCTTTATATTCCAGGAACTGGATCATTTCATCGAATGAATTGATTGATCTGATCTTTCTGGCCATTGTTTTTCTTTGTTGATGAATGTTTGTCTGAATTCGCCCTCTACCGGTACCCTACCCTTTTAATTCATGCATGATCCTATCCAGGTAGTGGGTGCCGGATCTTGTCTATTGTAAGTTTTGCTGTCCTTCATGAATCAGTGTGTTATCGTCTAAAAGATTTGTTGATATAACTTATCATATTATTCAATTCGGCGCTATCACACTGACAAATAACGTTGTTGAAGCTATCAAATTTGCTGGATAAAAAGATCTTTGTGTCCAGTATTTGTTCCCCGTCAACAAAAATCGAATAAGCGCAATATTTATTTTCGGAAACTGTGTCTGCGGGCAGGTAAAAATAATGAGCATCACAGAATGATGAGATATCGGGCATTTCCCATTTTCGTTTGTATTCTTTTGAAGTAATAACCCCATTTCGACTAGTTATAAAAGTAATATAGTCTTCATTATTCCTTTTTAATAAAGTACAAAAATCGATAAGTACGGTATCCTGGATAGCTGTCATTCGCTCCGTCACAACTTTAATCTCACCTTTCGTTTTTGCGATTGTATCTATTGCATTTGTATAACTTGTATTCAAAATATCGGTTTTCGAAGAGTCAATTACCATGTAATAATACCGCAGCTTAGACTTGAGCTTGCTGGATAACACCAGGTTCTTGTCATATTCAATATCTCCGGTACAACTCAAAAGCCGGCTAAGAGCTAAAACAAAGGAGAGGCATATGGCCGAAAAAAGTATTCTATTTACTTTCATTGTTTGTCGGTATTAGAATTATCAATAAAAATAACAAAATCTACAAACGAAAAAACCGCTGATATTACTACCAGCGGTCGGGTTATTTATTGCAGACACAAGCCCCCTGCGCTTATTGGCCGGACTGTATATTCATTGTTTTACTCCGGATCCTGCCCGGAGTCTTCTTCCTGTAATTTTGTGAATTCACTCCGTAAGGGAGTATTACCTGCTTTTTCTTTCTTCCAGGCCTCTGCATTTAATACGATCTTATCAGCTTCTCTGATGCTTAGGCCCAGCATGCTGATTAAAAGTTTGGCGGATTGCAGTTGGGTACAGCCCATTTGTTTTAGCTTTTTTAAGGCCAGCTCCATGCTTTCCTTGTTGCCTTTCTTATAGATCTCGTTAAACGCGTTGACCATTTCTGCAGAAATGTCTCCAAACAGGCTACTCATAGATGTATAGAATATCTAATTTGATAATGAAATTATTTTCCCATTCATGGGGATTAGGCCTGAAGTCGGCGGCCAGCAATTGTACAAACTCAATAAAATCTTCTTTATTATTGGGTGTGCTTAATTTGTTAATTAAAGAGCTCATTCTCTAAATTTGTACCATGCTTGAATTAACTAAAGATGAATGGGATGCTGTTATAAATAAAACATATGAGTTAGAATTTGATTGGATTGCGATTGACAAGTTAGACCAAGTTGCTGTGTTTTTTTCCTGTAATCAAGGTTATATTGCTGATAAAGCAAAGTTATCATTTGAACTATACAATAGGCTTTTTTCCCTGATAGATTCGCTCCCCGGTATTACAGAAGCTAAATCTGTTATCAAAATTGGTGGTAATTCCGGCCACTGGCAAAAGCTTTCCCGAAAAGGACTCTTTGCTTTCGATTACCAGGACATTCACCGGACAAGCAAGTTAAATCAATACGATCTTATTTCAAAGCCAGCGGTTCCATTGAAGTCAAGTCAAATAAGTGGTATTGACCAATGCCTGGACATCATACCACGGTTTAACCTGATTTTTGAGAGCGATATCAGTTTTCAGAAACTACAGGAGTTTGAGTATAAATAACATTATTAATCCTGGCTGATTTAATTAAGTCCCTCTTTCTTCTTTTCTTAACTCGCGTGTGATACCATCTACGAGGTCTTCCTGCATAAGGAGTTTGTTTGGCCTGCTAAGGGCTTTGAGCGAAGCGTATTGAATAACATTGATGATGGAGGCGCCACTGATCTCATAGGTTTCAGCAATGGCGGGGAGTGATACATTGGGGCCTGACTTAATGGAAGCAGGCATGGAATGTTTCCACAGCTTTAAGCGCTCCTGGGCATTGGGCATGGGAAAGTATACAATGGAATGAAAGCGACGCAGGAAAGCGTCATCTATATTGCTTTTGAGGTTGGAAGCGAGGATCATGAGTCCGGAGAAATCTTCTATGCGTTGTAAAAGGAAGGACACTTCCTGGTTGGCAAATTTATCATGGGAGCTTTGTACATTGGTACGCTTGCCAAATAAGGCATCGGCCTCATCAAAAAATAATATCCAGTCTTTGTGTTCTGCGCGATCGAATATCTTACCCAGATTTTTTTCTGTTTCGCCAATGTACTTGGAAACGATCTGTGAAAGATCGATCCTGTACACATCTTTGCCAAACTCTTTGCCGAGCAATGTTGCTGTTAATGTTTTACCAGTACCGGAAGGACCGTAAAACAGTACGCGGTAACCCACATTGATCTTGCGGGAAAGGTTGGTATCGGATGCCAGTTCAGGGTGATAAGTAAGCCAGCGTCGTATATCTTCAATCTGCTCTTCTGTAAACGGGTGCAATACGAGGTCATCCTTTTCCATGCGAGTGGTAGTAAGGCGGGCCGGAAAATCGGCACTGAACTTTGGCTTGGCGGCCTGGCCGGTCAACAGAAAATGCACCCATTCGGGAGAGAGTATAATGCGCCCACTCATGAGGGGTTCGCCTTCGCGTACGGTTTCCAACCAAAGGATATCCTGGTTATAAAAGTAATGGGTATTGTCAAAGAGGTGCTGTACCCCTACCCTTTTTTCCAGGTCGGTACCGGCAATGATGAACTGGGCGGTTTCACCAGTAGGCAAGACACCGCGGTGGTGCTGCCCTTTGATGCCGCCAAACTCTGCGAAGTCGCCACCGTTGGGCAGGTGCTCGGCTATCAGGGATTCAAAGAAGTCGGTACGTATATGCGGGGTCAATGCCAGTATAAGGATGATCCACTCTTCGGGTGCAGGTGGCTGAGGCAGGTGACGTGCAATGTCCTGCTGAATTAATTTATCGCCAAAGGTCTGTTGCAGCCAGTTTTTGAGATCGAAGGGAGCGCCTTCATAATGGGTTTGCAGCCTTTTGGCAATGATGGTGCGCAGGTCGGCAATGGCGGACTCAATGGCAGTGGAAGGCTCGGTATTTTTCGGAATGGTATACAACACAAAAATTGAATGGGTGTAATTTAAGGATAATAAGGATGACGGCCTATCCCCTTTACCGGGTATAGGAAGCGCACAATATAAAATAAGCCCAGGAGTCGGCTGTGTCAAATGATCCTAATGTAGGGTTATTGCAGTCAAAGCCGAAGATATAGGCCTCTGCTCCTGGCTGGCCGATACCGACGGCATGGGCTGCTTCATGGAGCAGGGTCTTTACCTGTTCGTCGGGTGTCATTTTAAAGAACTTATTGCAGGTATGCATGGGTGGCCGGTTGCCTACTACATAGGCATTCCAATCGGAACAGGCATCGATCTCCGGCCCACATTCCACGCGTTCGTTTGATGACAATACGGTTACTATTTTTTCGATGATGTCAATGGCCTGATCGAGGGAGAGGCTGGGTGAAATGGTGCGCCTGGCCAGGCTATAGGCTTCGCGCTGTTGATAGACGCCGAGTGTTGGGTGGTTGCCTCTGAGCCTGAACATGGTTACCTGTGCTTTAATAAATGCTGCCTGCCGAGCTGCTGCAACTGCAGCCCGGTCACATTCCACAACGGCTTGTTTGGGTGCGGCGGGCTTGGCATCTTTACGCTGTACGCTCTTGCTACCCTGCGCGCCGTTGCCTTGTTGTACTACATGGGTTAGCTCATGGGCCAGCAGGTGTTTGCCTTCGGCTGATTGGGTATTGTACTTGCCTTCGTTGAACACGATATGGTTTTCGTAAGTATAAGCCTGTGCATTGATGGCGGTGGCACTTTGGGCCGCTTCGGCACCGGTATGGATCTTTACGTTGCTGAAATCCTGTCCCATCCGCTCACCAAAGAACTCCTGGGCCTGCGGTGGCAAAGCTGTGCCTTTACCATGCAGGTTGTTGAGGTAGTTACCAGTGACATCATTTGCTCCTTCAGCTGCATGGTGCTGTGCTTCTTCCTTCTTATCCGCCTGGCGCTTCACCAGCTTGTCTTCGTCTTCGCATTTATCGCATTTGCGTTGTATGGCAGACGCGGGTTGAAAAAAAGAACCCTGGGTTGTTTCTCCAAAAAAAGTGTTCTCCTTTTGCCCTTCTTTCCGGAAGACGGGATTGTCTTTGGCGGCTGCTGGTTTACGGCGAATGCGGCGGAGATAAGCTGGTTTCATATTGTATGATTTAATGGATACAAGGCCTGTATATATTACTTCGACAAAGTAAATTCTACCCGCGTACAGGAAGGTAATCCCAGACTGGTAGATACACCCTGTCCCGCCGCCGATTGGTGAAACTTCAGGTTATCCCGTGATAGCTCCTGCATAATGCTTTGCGATAACTGTAGCGGATCGGAAATACCCAACAACACATATAGCTTTTTATCCGCCTCAGCCCTGTTGGTGGCTTTGAATTTAAAGTTGACGGCCTGCGCAATGCCAAGGGATACATCCCAATTCACCAGGTGATTGTTGATGGTCTTCAATTGGTCTTTTTCATGTACCTTTTCATGTTGCAGGATGGAGGGCACTACGCCGCCTGCATCCAGGTAGGTAAGTGTTACAAACTTCACATTACATTTCGCAAACTGACCTGCCAGCTGGGCCTGGTCGAAGGCATCGATCGAATTATTGAAAAAGGCATTGGTATTGGTGACGATGGGTGTCCATTTGGCTGATGGCGGCGGGATATGAATAAGCCCAGTAAAGTTATTCACCCCTATTGTTTTAATGGAGAAGATCGATCCTGTAAGCTGGTTCATTTCCTGTTGTAGTGCCGCCAATGTAAGATCACCTACAATGCCGTCAACAGCAAGCCCCGGATGTTTTTCCTGGAAGAAAATCACGGCGCCTCTTGTTTCACCACGATAGTCCTTATCTGCGCCGTATTTGGGCAGTAAGGGTACAGGTTCATCCAATCCCTGCCCCCAGGCTATCAATGCTTCCTGTATCAGCTTTACATTTTTACCATAGGATCCATACGACAACTCTACTTTGTTGGCGCGAATGCCATCCAGGGCGGGGTCGGCCAGGTTGGGCCGGGGAATACTGCTCAGGTCCCTTTCATCGAGGTCGGGCTTTACCAGTGCCTGCTCAAAGTTGCGGGCGCCTAATGAGGGCAACTGTGTAGTGCCATTCAACACACTATCGCAGCGTCCCAGGGCCCTGCTTTGCTGGCGGAACTGCGCGGAAGGCTCAAAATCGTCTATGGTGGGATAGGGTGAAGTGATATTTACCCGTCGCGATACAGTGTCTGCATTACCAGTTTCAGCCGCCCCTTGTTGTACTACATGTGTTAATTCATGGGCCAGCAGTTTTTTACCTGTTTCCGATTGATCATTGTACTTGCCTTCATCAAATACAATATGGTTTTGATAAGTATAAGCCTGTGCATCGATGTCCCTGGCGCTTTGGGCGGCCGCTGTACCGGTATGTATCCGTACATGGCCAAAGTCATGGCCCATGCGGCTGCCAAAGAAATCCTGCGATTGAGGGGATAGGGCCGCACCCTTTCCGTCTATGCCGCTTATATAGTCGGCGGTGGTCCCTGGGGCGGCTGTGTCATTGTTCTCCTTTCGATCCAATTTTTTCTCTTCCTCTTCTTTGCTGGTCATACGCTGCACCCTCCTATCCTCCTCTTTTTTGTCTTCCTTGCGTTGTACTTTCTTTTCTTCTTCTTCCTTTTTCTCTGGCAGCCGGCTTATTTCATTTTCTTCATTGGCACAGCTGGCGCATTTCCGGTGTAATACGGGTGACGCAGAAAAGAAGGCCGGCGTAGGGGTTTCTCCAAAGAAAGTATTTTCTTTCTGGCCTTCCTTGCGGAAAACGGAGGCGTCTTTGGCGGTAGCCGGTTTGCGGTGAATGCGGCGGATAAAGGTGGGTCTCATGATGGTTGATTTATGATGGTCAAGGAGCTGGTTTATAAAAAAAATGCCTGGTTTGCTGCGTTGTCATCAAACTTCGCATCAGCATGATTGGTATGGAAAAACTTAGCTCCATCGAGTTTGGCTCCCCGGAAATCGGCGCCTTCTATATCGGTTTCCCGAAAAGAAGCCCTGCTCAGATCAGCGTTGGTGAACAGGGTGCCGCGCAGGCTGGCCCCGCGCACGAGGTAGCCGGCCAGTTTGTTGTGCAGGGATGCATTGATCAACTCTGCCGGCCCCAGTTGTGAATAGGACAGGTTTGCGCCAGTGCAATCAGCCTTATCTAATATTGCTCCTGACAAGATACATTCCTGCAGGTTGGCGTCTCTGAAGCTGCAGCCGGTGAAGTTGATACCAACCAGGTAAGCTTCAAAAAGTTCAAGTCCGTCGTAAACCTCACCCGCCAGATCGATCTCCTCTCCGGGGTGTTGAAGGCGCCAGGCATTGAATGCCTCTACGTCGGTTCTTAAAAGTGTATTTGCTTCTTGGTGCATATGCATGTTGTTTGTCTGTATTAGATAAAGTTCCTGACGAATGTTGCAATTATGCTGCCGATCTCCCGCGCGATCTGTTTGATCTGGTTGAGACTTTGGGGCGTCGATTCGCGCAGGCATTCGCCGATGGCAGCCATGTTGAAATCGGGCGCTGCACGGGCCAATTCAGTACGCAGGGTCTCCAGGCTGGCATTATTGCTTACTCTTTCAGTAGCGACATAATTACGGTAGAGGCTTTCCAGTGCAGCGGTGTAATCCGATGATTTCTCGCGTTTACCCGGATAGGCGTCTTTGATCCGCCTGATAAAGTCGGTGAGATCAGCGTGTGATTGTTCCTGGGCGATGATCATCTTTACGCCCTGCACGGTAAGGCGCTCGAGGATACCAGTCTCAGCATCGAAGGTGCCAGCTCCTTCCGATCCTACGCTGAAGCGGTTGCTGAGGGTGGCCAATCTGGCGCGTGAGTCGAACAGCACTTCTCCGGTGGGCCTGGTGCGCAATATGCGCCGTACAGCGGCAGCCCCTTCCTGTGAGCGGGCTCCGAAGAGGGATACTCTTCTGCCTCCTCTAGTAGTGCCTGCTGCTGTGGCGGCATCCACCCTGAAGAGGGTGTTGGGTTCGGGGAAGTAGATCACACTGGCATTGATGCGGCCGATGCGTTCGCGGATAGCAATATCCAACTGGTTGGCCAGGTAAGTGAGTTGCTGGTTCATCGACACATCTCCGCCTTCCATTTGCAATCTGAACTCATACCCTCCTGATACGATAGCTGGCATGGTTCCGCCTGCCCGTGCTTCCGACTCGCGGATGACCTGGTCGTAACGATCAAAGAGACCATTGGCGAACGCTGAAGCCTGCTGCCGCAACTGGTTCTCATTGATACCGCCCGGGGTAGCCCGCAAGCTCACCACGTCGGGATCGCCTGTATGGAGGTAGACGGTGCGACTCCACTCCTGTAGTCTTGCAACAGCCTGCACTGTCAACTGGTGGGTCCTGATCTGGTCGCGGATCAAACCGAAGGGTACTACACGTTGAACAATGCGGGAGCGCTCGTAGGCTTCTGCCGCTGCCTGGTTGCTGCAGGTACGGTATTGATTGCGTACTACATCCATGCTTACGGCTTCCAGCGACCGGGCATCCCCTGTCCTGTTTTCGATGCACCAACGTGGCATCCATGACATACCAAAGGCGCCAACGGAATAGGAAGACCAATTGAAACTATTGACCAGGGCTGTTACCTGCGGCTCTTTCTCTCCCTTCAGATCGCGGTAAGCGTTGACGCCTATCACCATAGCATAGCGGCTTTTGAGGTCTTCGGCATTGTCAAATACTTCCATATAGTTGTTTGCGATCATGATGGGGGTTAAAGGAGAAGCAGGGTCGCGTGCCGGGATGGTTGGTATATTCGCAACATAGGCTATGTCATTACCGGCCCGGGGCACAAAGTTCTCCCGGAAGACACCCGGTACAGAGAAGTCGGTCATAGTTCCCACGTTGTTCTGGATCACATAGCGTTTGCCATCTCCACCGAGGAAACCTTCGCCGGTATCACCATCGGCACCTTCTTCCTGTGAAGCTTTGCGTGTACGTCGCCTGGCTCGCGGATTGAGTACGCCTACCACTGTCCAGGTCCCCTCTTCAGTTTCAACGTCCAAGGAAGTGAGGCCATAGCGCAGGCGGATAGCGGCGAGTATCGGGCGAAGTAAGGCTCTGCCGACGCGGGAGCCTGAAAGGGCATCTATAGCCACCTGCCCATCGCGCACGGCATTGTCTACTCTTTCCTGCGGTGTGCCGCCACCCCCGATGGCATCGCGGCCCATGGCCAGCAGGCGGTCGAGCACGGCAAAGGCGGTATCCACGGCGCGGTTGACCAGCCAGGTGAGGGCCCTATCGACCAGGCCACGGGCCACCACCACCATTTCGCCGATCCTGCGGCCCAGACCACTGAGGCCTACCTGGTTGGCGAGGAAGCCGATCATGATGGGTACGGCTCTTGCCATGGTTCGTTCCAGGAAGTTGGCGGCAGTAGAGATGTTGCCGCTGGCTATTTCGACAACACCTTCTACGAATGAGTTGACAATTTCCAGCATCTGCCGGAGGTAGCGGATAAAGCTTTGTACGGCGCGGTAGAGGGCGATGGCGCTGTTGATCACGGCCATGATGCCGGTGGGATCGAGCAGGCTAAGCAATCTTGTTGTTACGGCATTGATGATGCGCTCCATGATCCAGTTCTTAATGGCATTGAGCACGGTATCCCAGAGTTGTGTGAGCTGGGTCTGGATGCGTTCCCAGATAGCCGCCATACCCCGCTCCTGCACATCGCGGATAAAGGTCCAGATGCCTTCGAGGGTATTGATCAGGCCGCGGATGCGGGCCACGCGCTGAGGACCAATACGCGGATGCGCTGCCAGCTTGGCCCACACGGCTTCCATGCTGATGCCCAATACCTGCAATATCCACCGGATGACACCCTGGAGGGTGAAGTTTTCCGGCGCCGGCACATTGGCATCTCTCAATTCGGCCATGAGCCAGCCTGTGAGCCCTGTCATCAGGTGGGTGGCAATATGGGCAAAGAACTGGATAAAGCCCTGTTTGATGGCGCGCAACAGGTTTTTCAGGAACCCAACGGGGTTACGCTTGATCATGTCAACGGCCTGCATGGCTTTACTGATAATATTGGCAATGAGGTCGGTTGGGAAGTTCATCACCTGCAGGATGACTTCTATTACGATCCTCACGATCTCGATCACAAAGGCAATGAGGCGGCCAATGGGTTCACCAAAGCGGTCAATAATGCGCTGGAAGGCCGCGATGGGATTGACCAGGTCATTTATGCTAAATGAGTTCCATAAGGAAATAAAGAGGTTGACAATGTAGGCAGGCGTCATGTTGAGACGGGCCACGGCGGCATTGATGCGCGCCACGGTTCGCCCGATGGCGCCGCTTTCCTGCAATTGGTTGAATTGTTCTTCGCCACCCTCCACCAGGCTCATGAAACCACGTATGATATTGGGTATGCTGCGCGGCACGTTTTCATCGGTGAAGGGGTCTTTGCCCAGGAGTACGGTGACGAGGGGATAACCGCGCACGGTACGTGCCCAGACGGATAGGCGCCGCATCAGTACTTCCTTGATGAAGGTCAGTATCATGATGGCGGTGTCGGCCATGTATTGGAGCACACGACCCACGGGCGCTGCAAATTCGTTGTAGATCATGCGGAAGGTGCCTACGGGATCCATGAGGCTATCGATGCTCACATGGTTCCAGATATTGTGGAAGGCATTGAGGATCTGTTCATAGGCGCCGCTGAAGATACCTATGCCCGTGTCGATCCAGGCGGCTACCCGTTCAAAGGTGCCGGTGTCCTGCATCTGTCTTCGCTGCTCCCTGCCCGCTTCGGACAATTCCAGCATGGCATTGAGGATATTGGTACCATTGCGTGGTACGTCTTCTTCAGTAACAGGGTCTTTGCCCAGCACCACCCGTAGCAGGGGGTAAGCAGGTGTTTGTTCCCGTATGAAGGTGACCAGTTGATTGACGAGGTATTCTTTGACCATGGACAGCAACTCTTCTGCAGCGGTCACGGCGAAGCGCACGATGTTGTTGATGGCGCGTTCGATGATGCTGCCGAAATTGCGGAGTATGGCAGTAGGACCATCCAGGATATTCCTTACGCCCAGGGCCTCCCAGGCCCCGAAGAATTCGTTGCGTACATTGGCTACGATGGCTTCAATATTGGCCAGTTGGGTATCGATCCAGGCCGCAGCACGGTCAAGCGCGCCCAACTCTTCCAGTTTGCGTTGCAGCATGGAGCCGCCGGGAAGGATGTCGAGTGCGGCCTCTATGAAGTTGCGTCCATTGCGTTCGATACGGTAACTGGTCACAGGATCATAACCCAGTATTACGCCCAGTGCGCGGTAGCCGGGAATATAGGACAGCAGTTGCCGCACTTTGCCCAGCAGCCAACCCTTGGCCACATCGATATCGAGTGTGATGGGGATATCGCTTAGGAAATCGACGATATGGGACATAGCATCATCGAGGAAGGAGCATTGGATCATGCCACTGCCCGGACTTCCGCTGATGCTGCTAATGGGCGCAGCTGGCGGACCGGTATCCATCATTCGCTGGAGACCTGGCACGGGCGGCGGACCTTCTATTGACTGCTTATCTTTTTCCTGCACTTCCGGTGTTGCAGGAGCAGGCAGGTCTGGTTTCGTTTGTACGGTGAGGGTAGCTGGTGCAACAGGTTGCAATTTACCGGCTGCAGTTACTTCCAGGCTGCCGGTTTCCGGTTTGGTTTGTACGGTGGCTGCATCACTACTTTCGGTGGTCATCTCCTCTCCTGCTTCTTCCATACGCTGTACGGTGCCGAAGATCTCCTGCTGTAATTGTTGCAGGGTCTTGGGCCGGGCGGCCATGGCAGGGGCTGATATCATATTGGGATCAATGCCATAGAGGGGATCGAAGAAGGCGGTCCAGTCTTTAAGGGCATGTTTCTTTACCTGTATCTGACCGCCGAGGTTGTTTTCACCGGCGGTATTGCCATTGACAGTATATACATCAGTGCCTTCTGTTTTTTCGACCATGGCAAAGTGGGAGAACTTATCTCTGTATGCAATATCACCCGGCCTGGGGGCATAGCCTCGTGGATAAGCGGATGCGAGGTTGACGGGTGCTTTACCCAGTGTCCATTTAGGCATGGGCAATCCTGCTTTGTTGAGGGCCCAAAATACGAATATGCCACACCAGCTTGGCATAGCATCTCTGTTTTCGCGTACGGTGGGATCGGGCTGATTGGGCTTCATCCCGGAAATAATCTTACGGTTTTTGATATGGGCTATATTGACGGTGCCCGGTTTGTAAGGGGCGCCTTCGGCCAATATTCTTTCGCTTCCAAAGGAGGTTTGGAAATAGTCAACGAGGCGATCCCATCCGGTCCTGAATCCATCAGGCCCGAGTGTGCCGGCATCTACTTTACCGGTTTCGCCTTTGGCAATATTAACGGCTGCATCGAGGTTGGCGATGCGTGGTGGTGAGGCGTCGGCTGCCTGGCGGTAGATGGTTTGCCGTTTGGCGGAAATAGCGGTTGGGGACAGTGTTTTACTGGCGCCCTGCTGAATGGTATGGGTAAGTTCATGGGCCAGCAAAAATCCACCCTCTGCAGTATGGGGTGCATATTTGCCGCTGTTGAAATAAACATCATTGCCGTGGGCAAAGGCCTGGGCATGCACTTCCCTATTCAACTGAACGGCAGTTGAACCGGTATGTATGCGCACGCCACCGAAGTCGGCCCCAAACCTGTTCTCCATGAAACTACGTGTAGAGTCAGGCAAAGGCGAACCGCTTCCTTTGGTGCTTTGCAGGCTGCTTTCAAAACTATGGTGGGGTGTTGGTGGGGCCCTGCCCTGTCGTTGTATGATGGTGGGGAGGCAAGGGCCGCGTATCTTGCGGTCGATTGTGATCAGGGAAGGAAGTTCAGGAACGGTTTGTTCATTTTCTCCCTCACCGGTATCATCTTCCTTGCGCAATATTGTGTCAGATAGCTTTGGCGCTATCTTTTTTTCTTCATCTTTGGGATCATCCTTGCATTGGATGTGTGGGCTTATTTCCATGGCGGACATGGGCGCCTGATCGTCTTCCTGTTTTTGTACATCCTTTTCGGCTTCGCTTACAGGTGCTGCTACTGCTGCCGGTTCGGGCATGGTCATTACGCGTTCTGCCACGGAATCGGCTTCTCTTTCGTGGGGATCATTGGGCTGGCTGATGCTCAGTTTGGTTTGGATAACAGCCGATGGAGAAAAGAAGGTGTCATTCTGCTTACCACCAAAGAAGGCAGGTTCAGCTTTTCTTTGCAGAAAAGCAGCTGGGTCAGCAGCTTTCTGCTGTACCTGGCTATGCCTTGTTGTTTTATCGGCGGAAGCGAACATAAAATTTAGATCCAATCTGTTAGCAGCCATTCCTCCATCCAGGGCGTTTTGATACGACTGATGGCCCAGGGTAATGACTGCATTAATATATCAAATGACTTTTGTTCTGCGATTAGCTGCCAGCCTTTTTCTGTGTGGGTGAGTTTACCGGCACGCTGTAAAAAAGAAATACGCAATGCTTCGATGCCGGTATTCTTTAATGCTCCCCAATTTTCAATGACGGAAGAAAGCAAGACGGTTGCTTCCTGTTGCTCCTGCGCTGTTAATTCGAGCTGATCATCCAGGGTGGCCGCCATAGGGTACCCGCACAAAAGCTTATTCAACGGGAGGTAAAATTCGGGTATCTTCTCCTCTCCGGTTACCAGGTACTGGGTTAATAAAACGGCCCGTTGGTGTGCAACTGTATTTACCCATTGCTTCTCCTGATCCAATAAGCCGGTCTTGGTGAAAAAGGCCGGTAGATATGGATGCAGGATGATAAGACCGGCATTGTACAGGTGAACGGTAGTTCCTTCCTGCTGTGCTTCTTTTTTTACCTGCTCTTCTTTATCGGTTTCCTTTCCTCTTTTTATATCTTTTCTCCACTCTTGCGTTTGTTGATTTGTTTCTTCTTTTCCTGTATCCGGTGATAAAGTCTCCTCCTTTTTTATTGTAGTGAGGAGTGTGTCTTTACTGACTGTCAATAGTTTGCTTGTCCCGATATCGAGTTCTTCTATTATATCCTGTAATGCTATCTGTTCTTTGTTCTGATTGATCAGCGCCTGCAACAAGCTTACGGGCGCGGACTTGTGCAAGGTACCCATGAGGGTGGATTGCTGTTGTGCTTTTTTGATCAATACGATGCTGCTCATCCAAAGGCGTCTGGTATAGATATCGGGTATGGTGGACAGTTTTGCATAAAAGGATGCTTGCTGCAGGGGGCTTTCATACAGCCAATGCATGATCTCTTCCAGGATGTCACCACATTGACGTATCAATCTTTCGAGAGGCTGTTGATCGGTGAATAAGAGGCGGAGCAGGGCTATGCGGTTGGTAGCTGTTTGCCAATCGGCTTTATTGCTCAACAATACGGTGATGGTTTGTTGTATGGTATGACGGTTGTCACTGACGGGCATGGCACCGCTACTAATAAACGCGATGAATCTGTTGTAATGAAAGGTGGCTTCTGGCATCCATTGAACGCCTTCCTCTACTGACAGCTGTGGTTCCTGTTGACTACCCCGGCGTGGCCAGGGGGATAACAACTTCTTCTGCAGGATGGCTTTGAATTGCTGTACGGACCGCTCGACCAGTTCCTGCTCCCAGTTTTTGGAAGACAGTACACCTGCATCGATGGTGATCTCATCGATCTGAATGTTGTGGTTGGCCAGGTCGTGGTCGTTGAACACGGTCTCCAGTAATGGGAGTACCTTTTCTTTATAGATAGTGGCCAACTGGTCCTGCAGGCCCATGCCTTCCCGGCGATCGGTAAAGGTGACCTCGAGGAATTGTTGCTCAATTATATGTGGCGTCTTGCTCATATTTTAGTCTTGCTCAAACTTCAGTCATGGGAAGTTCAGACCGTTAGGTGCTGACTGTATTTTTTTGAATATATCCTGGTTTACGTCGATGCTCACTTTACCCATACACTCGGTGGTCTCTCCGGTCTTCGTTTTGATAATCAACGTAAGCAGACCAGGGGCTGTATCAGCAAACTTCTGAGGCATTATTGCCGGGCTTCCATTGGCTGTAAAGACGATGGGGCCATTTACCGTCAACTCCCAGGTGGCGAAGGTCAGGTCGGGATTTAAAGCCGTTAGTACAAACCTGCCAGCTGCGCCCGGTATTGATTCATATTTTATATTGAAAATGGGCTGCACTACCACAATGGTCAACTCGAGTGTGGTGTTGACCACATTACCACCGCTGTCTATGATGCGGTATTTGATGACAAAGCTGGTGGTGTTCTTTAGCTCGCCTCCTTTAAAGAGAATGAATTCGTCCTGGATGTTGAGGCCACCAGGGTCGATCATTTCAAATTTGCTACCGCCAGGTACCTGTACGATCTCTATTTTCTGGTTGAAACAAACGGTGCGTTTTATATGCTGTTCATCATCGGTTTTGGTGAGGGTGAACTCCCGGGTGATCAGCGCAGGCTCACAAGGTCCATGGGTCATGCGCAGGGTGATTATATATGCTTTTTGTTTTCCCGGGAATGTAAAGGTGTCTTCTACCAGCATGGAGGTATAAGTGAGGCTACCATCTACAAACCATTCATATTTTGTGCCATCGGTCACGGTTGGGCTCAACTTAATATCGAAGCTATGATCGGATTGTTCAGCAATATCAATATTGAAGTTCGGCTCAGATGCGGGAGCGAATATTTTGATGACTACGGAGACGGACTGGCCATCAATGGTATAGGTAAGTAAGTGCTCGCCGACAGGCAGACCATAAGGACTGAATTTGAATTCTCCCTCTTTTACGCCGGGACCTGTCAATACGCCACCTGCGGGTGATGCCACTACATCGTAAGTTCCATCATCGTTGTTACAAAACTCTTTGGGTACAATGTTGATGGTGGGGCTGATGGGATCGGGCTTTTTCTCTTCTATTATATAGGCAATGGGCGGACAATCGCTGCAACACAAATAAGGCAGGTAAAAATCGGCAATGACGGTGCCCGGTGTAATGGGGAGTGCATTGAGGGAATTGTTGATGATCCGTTCATGAGCATACACGAGGATAAAGGTGCCGCCACGGGGTACGCCGGCCTTGTGGTCGAGGCCCGGGTGTTTTTGGGCATAGTAATCCAGGAACTGATTGGCATAGATGGTCTTCAGCCTGCGTTTAAACTCCTGTTGTAATGCACGGAAAGGACCTTTCTTTACGCTCATCATCATCTCATCAAAATGATCGATCAGGTCTTCTACAAAAATGGTGTTGATGCCTTCTGTAGGGCTGCCGTTTTCGAGTAACTCACTTAAAGTGTCTCTGATGCTTTCGGATTCCAGTTCGATCCATTCATACAAGGCCATGAACTCTACATACCTGGCAATGAAGGCAGGCAGGTCATCCACCATAAAGGTTTTGGCCAGCTGCAATTTGCCTATATAGATGGCGAGTTGGTTCTTAGGGTTTTTGATGTATTTTCTTGCCTGTCCCTGGTTCTCATTAAGCCATTCAATGGTTTGTCCAACGATGGCTTCCCATTCACGGCGGGCTATGTCATAAGCTATTTCCAGGTCGTTGAGCTGGCAGGTGTATTTCGTAAGATCAATGTTGGTTTCATTGTATTCGCCGGCTTTGACGACTAACACATCGAAGGGCAGGCTGAATTCGCTCCTGAGCTTTTGTATGGCTCCCAATGCTTCGGTATACTGTTTGCCCACATGGCCTTCGATGCGGAAGAAGGTGAAATGTTCTATTTCATACAGGAGGGGGTTCTTTACAAAGTCCAGTACGGGCGCTGTATTCCAGGCGTCTGAACTATAGGACAGGTTGGTCTTCTGTTTACCATACCTTGTTTTGTCATAGTTCCATTTTTCAAACAGGGGCACTGGTTTATAATAAAATGGGATAGCTCGTTTGGACAAGGCAGACCAGCTCCAGGTGCTTGGGGTTATTTTCACCGGGAATTTGGATGCCTCGATGGCTTTGCTTAAGTCAAAGGCTTTGGCCAGTTCTACCATGCGTTCAAATAGCAACCTTAATGAAGCCAACCTGTTCTTCTGATCGTTGAATAAGGGAGAATAGATAAAGTAATTGCGATAGACGGTAGGCGCATCCTTGGAGTTCTTGTTGGCCTCACCCAAGGCGAGGTGGTAAGGAAACAATTTATCGCAGGGGCAGCAGGCGGTAATGATGGCATTGCCTTCGCTGCGCAATTCGTTGTAGGCTTTGATAAGGTCGTCGAGAAAATCATAAAAATATTGGGAATAGACTATGCTGCCACTCTGTACCTGTGTAAAGATGGCTGACAAGGTGCCGGTAAGTCCGAGGAATGGATTGGGGCCAATGCCCAGCAGTCCTTTAAAGGTATCATAGGTTTGGGTATAGGCTGTTGCTATTTGATTCTGTACAGCAGGTGACGTAATGGTCTGAAATGCGTTGAGTACGGCTGTGGAAGATGTGAGTGCGGTATAAGGAATGTTGTAGCGTGTTAATAAAATTTCGGGTAAGCCGGCTTTACCGGCTTCAATGGTGCCGGCAGAGAGATTTGGATCAGACTCATCACCGCATTTGAAAGCGGGGTTGTTGAGGTCGGTCTTTAAGATCAGCAGGGGTTTGACTGTGATGGTTATTTCCCGGCCTTTATCGTCGCAATCGTTGGTGGTGCAATTTTTTAAGTTGGTGGCTTTTATTTCCAGGAACAATACCACGGCATAATTGGCCAGGAACCCTGCGCTGGCGCTGATGGCTGTATCGCCTGCTTCGGGGGCAGGGATCAGCTCATACATGGTGAATGTATTATACGGGAAAGGGTTGATGATGCTTTCCGCAGGTGGCGGACTTTCGGGATTGAGGGGCAAGGTATAGGGCCTGAAATGGGTATAGGAGCTGGCGGCATGTTCAATGAAATATCCTTTGGAGGTGACGCCTGCACCGCGACTGATGCGGATATCGGCTCCGGTATAGGTTACTTCCAGTCCACACACGATACCGATGCCAATCAGGCATCGCCGGGTAAGCCTGTCCTGCTCGTCGAGGTAATCAAACAGCTCATTCAGGTGGTCGGCTGTTAACACCTGGTCTGCTACAAATTCAGGATAAAAATTGAACGTACCCATATCTTGCTATTTAAAGTAATTTTCAATGTTGTTCTAAAAGGCAACGAGGCACCAAGGCAACGAGGCAACGAGAAAGGCTCCCTGGACCAGGATGAACCGCCTTTGGAAGGCGACTCACCCTTTAGACGGTTTCGACAGGCTCAACCTGACAAACACGTCGCTGATCAGAAACTTCCCAATACGGTGCTGCCCAGGGTAACGGGATTGGTGACACCTGTTTCGCAATCGTGCAGGCGTGCTTCGGGATATTCGCTGTGCACATTGGCCAGGAACTCTACCATTTTGTTGCTGGCTTCCCGCAACACATCCTGTTTAATTGTATTGTCTTGTATTAAATCCAATTCAAAATCGCGCAAGGCTTCCAGCCATGTTTTGAGCAGGGCCTGGAATGTTTGCATGGTCGTATAGTTTACCCAACAAATCTTCAGTGAAATGTGTGCGGGGGCTTCGGTACGCATGGTCCTTTCGAAGAAGCGCCGGAAGTCGAGGTCTCTGAACCGCTCGGGCCAATAAGGCAGGATCACGGAAGCACGGAAGGAATACGGGTCTTCCTCACCACAGAAGTCGCAGTCCTCACCCAGACATACCTGCATGAGTTTGTATTTCTCTTCTTTGGTTTGGGGGAGTACAGCGGTTACGGGAAAGCGTGGCCGCAGCAAGAGGTGCTCTACCAGGTACATGCCCTCTGCCTCGCAGGTAGGGGCAAATTTAGCGATCGCTTCATCAATGAATGCATTGGCGGTACTTTCCTTGGTGAAATAGGAATTGCTGACGGCGATGGACTTACCGTACCCGTCTTTCAGGCGTACATATATTTTAGCCGGTGTTACTTTATCCAAATAGTAATGGTCCTTATGAGCCAGGCTATTGTAAACCTTATTGACAAGGATGTCGATGGTTTCATACTTGTCGTACTGCTGGAGGGACACAAAGTAAATATTGGCTGCCAGGTCAATAACCTGGAAAACGTATTTGGGATTGGGTAAGGTACCCTCATTGATGATCTTGATGTCGATATAACAGAACAGGTTGCGGCGATTGTAATCGGCAATACCGGTAAGGCGTGCCACACGTTTTTCCAGGCCGCTCACATTGTTGGTATTCCAGGAAGGTGACAGGTAATCAAAAGCTTTGCCTCTTTCGCCACTGACTACGGGGTAGTCTTTGAGGAAGGCAATTTTATCAATGATAAGCTTGTCATTTTCCTTTTTGATCTTTTCGCCATTGGTAATGGTATACAGCATGAGCACGTAGTCGTTGAAGGACTCGGCAAACCTGGCCAGGAGGTGATCCAGGAAACGGTTGCGGCGGTCATAAAAAGTATCGAGTGATTCAATGAGCTGGTAATGCTGGTTATTGTTGGCTGTATCCTGAGCTGGTAAAACGCCCGGCGGCATGGGGGCTTTGAGGGCATCCTGGAGGGATACATCGAGGCCGGTACGCAGATCGTTTACCTTTTTATACAGGAGTGAAATGTCTTTTACATCGGTAATGTATTGTGCAAAATAGGTTTGCCGGATGGTATCGTCCAGGCTAAACAGGTCTTTGGCATGGTGCAGCTGGGAAAAGAAATCGGCCAATAGCTGGTCGTAAAACATCAGGTAAGCTTTAAGCTGTAATGCCTGTGCTTTTCTTTCGGCTGGTACGGTAGAAGGCAGTCCCGCTTTGCTGATGCCATAGGTTTGCGGGAGTTCATATTGCACGCTGTAATAGTCATCCAGCTGATATGGGGTGCCTTCGGGTGCGGGCCAGTCATTGGCATGGCCTTTTAACTTAGCGCGCTCATTGATGCCTCTCAATACGGAGAGGATATCGGCGGTTTCCTTTGCACTGGCTTTAAATGGCAGGTGGTCTTTAAAGAACAATATTTTGCTGAAGTTGACCTGCAGGATGGGTTTGTGGTAAGGGAGGAGGTGCAGACACCATTTCTGGCTTGGTAATATGGGTTGTCCCCATTTATCGTATTCACTGATCAATACATTTTTTACAGATACAACGCCTTCCACATCCATGATCAGGTTAATAATGTCGGACACCCTGATCTCGCTGCGTAGCTGGGTATTCATTAGCTCCAGGGTGTCGATAAACCCGTGTTCCAGTTTGGGGCCTTCAAAGATGTCTTCTGCCGGGATGTTCTTATTGACCATTTCCTGCAGGGAGTAGAATTTAATATCGGGATTGAGGTATTCTTCGATCTGAAAATAGACCTCGGCCATTACCTGTTCTATGTCGGTTTCGGGGCGCACTTCAATATCGGCACAAAAACCAATGGGCACTGGTATCACGGTATCTATCCTCCTCAGGTCCTCGCATAGGTTGCGGTGGGCATGGAAGGCAGTTTTGGCCTGGTTGATGAGCCTGATGGTCTCCTGCTGTTTCCTGTAGTAAAGCTGGAAAAAAGAGTTGTGTAAAGGGAAGGTAGGATCGGGTGTATTGGAAGGATCGTCGAGGGCAATTTCCTTTAATCTCTTTTCGATGAGGATATCCAGGTCTTTTACTTTTTGCCGAAGGGCAATCACCACATAATAGGTAAAGGTGCGGGCATCGCTGTAGGTGATTTTTATTTCCCAATAATGTGGCTTTTTAGTAACTGCGATGCTTTGGATGGTGATGGTAGCATCGGCAATATCTTTCATGAAACCGAGGTCGGTCTCATTCCAGCGAGGCAATACGATCTCTACCTGTACCTGTTGCAACTGTGGTTCGCTGAAGGTATAGATGATATTGCCGGAATTGAGATCGCCAAACTCATCGGTAGCTTCGAGGTCGAGCATCACATCGTAGAGTCCACGTATGTCGATGGCTGTATGGTCGGTTGGATCGTAGACGAGGCTGTCTTTGGCGCATAAGGGATACACAGGTACTTCTGCCGCGGGTACCAGATCGCCGCCGGCCAGATTGAGGTCGTCTACATTGGCTTTGGGAAATAGCCAGGCATTGTGGATACCAATAATATCAGCCAGTAGTTTGCGGTAATCTTCTACGGTGACGGGTTCGGTGGTCAGTACGTTGCGGGCTGTAAAGAATGCCTGGTTTTTGGTGACGCTGCCGTCTTCGGTTGCCAGCAGGTCTTTGGTATCGAAACCGGTGCGGTAGCCTAGTTCGGTAATAGCATAACAGAGGGCTTCGAGGATGGTGACGCCGGGATCATGGGTATTGTAATCTGTCCATAGTGTACTGGACAATTTTTCAATGTACTCCATGCCTTTGCTGCGCAGCAACTGGTAGTTCTCTGCATCTTCCAGCTTACGACCCTTGGGTATGAATATGGCTGTTTCCATTAGCAATTACAATCCGGGTTTAAATAATCAATGATGTGTTTGGGAATACCCAGTGTTTCATTGCCTGCATAAGACACAAATACGGACCGGGAGGAAGTAGCCACGGCTTCTTCTACATCGCCGGATATAATGCCATTGACAATATGGTGCATTTTGAAACAGGTGAGGTAATCCACATAACTGCGTTCTTCTATAAAATCCAGTAGTTTGCTTTTGCTGATCCTGCCACCAAATTCTATTTCCTGGGTACCGCCAAATGCCCAGGGGGACAGGTATTGTTCAATTTCAGTGATGAGCAGGTTGCTGTAATAAGCGCCATCGCTGGTAAAGAACTTTACTTTAAAGTCGAGCTGTATCTCTTCAAAACGGGCGTTCTTTACCTGTAGTTTTACGAAAGGAGATATATGGAGCCGAAGGTATTTTTTGATCTCTTCGAGGGTGCCAATGCTGGTTTGTGGCTTTAATGGATTGATGGCATTTTTGCCGGTAAGGTCGGGAATGGGCACTACGAGCACATGGCCGGGGCACAATTCATTGTCACCGATACCGACGCTGTTTATTTTGGTGTGGTTGATGCATTTTACTTTGTAGATATCGGGAAACTGTTGCAATACGAGGCGCTCATAATCCCACATGGTAATGGCCCTGTTCTTATGCCGCAGGCGTTCGCTTATGCGGTTGTAAAACTTATTGGCTGGTTCTTTGATCCTCCCTGCAAAAGAACTGTAGGGCTGTTGAATGGTTTTGATGGAAGAATCGCTGATGATCAATTTGGCAATGGTACCCTCGGGCAGGATGTCTGTATATACTACCCCCGCTTTACGGTAATCAAACAAAACGGCTGTAGCGGCCTGTGCATGAATGTCCACCAGGTTGCAGGTGGCCGGGGTATGGATGGCTGCTGCGGCCCTGATCCAGAAAAGCTGTTCGCCCATGAGGGTATTGGAACTGGTAGCAGTGGCGGGAACTGCAAAACGGATGATGCCGGTTTTTGTGAGGTCGTTGGTTTGATCGGCCACGGAATATTGATCGAAAGGCAGCCACTGGTTGTTGACCCCCAGGAAAGTCCATTGAAGGGGTTGGCGGTCGAAGGCCGGATCAGCACTGCCGTCGGATACTTTGAATAAGAGATTAAGGGACTGGCTGGCTTTGAAATTCTCTATCCCGATATACAGCTCTCCCTCATTGGAAAGAGGTGGGATGAATGGGATGGCAGCTGTAGGACCCAGGAAAGAGCGATGTTGTACTGCGTGGCCAAACGGTGTAATATGATAGAAGTATCCATTTTGTTCGGTAAAGCTTTCTGTTGAGGAAAGGGCGAGATCTACAGTGGCGGTAGCACTGTAATCAATGGTAATTGATTTTACAGTAGGTGTAACGGGCTCGTCTGGCAGGTTGGCCGAAGCGCCTTTGAGTGCTTCTTTTGTGAAACGCTTGATGTAATCACCATGTCCAAAATCACTGGGGCCGCGGAATACGAGCTTCATAAAGCCATTCTGCGACTTAATGGTATATTGGTCGTTGGCTGTGAAATCGAATGTATTGTCAAACTTCGGGAGGTTCAATATCAAATACTGTGTAGGCGGGGTATGGAGTTCTTTTCCATTATAAGTAAAATGGGAATGAGGGTAAATGGTTTGCGGGCTGCCGGTTTCATGCCATTTGCCATCTTCGAGGTAATTGGTGCCTATCACCTTATCAATAAAACTTGTATAGGAAGAACTGGCAGGGTCGTATACGAGTTTGTCTGTTTTATCCCATTCAATGTTTATACCGGCGTTTACAGGTGCGTAATGATTTTTCAGGAATATCTCTTTTGACCCAATGATGAAAGCGGAATCCATGTGTGGCTGGGGGCCAAATAGCTGGAAAGGTTTGGCTGCATCCAGGGGGCCTATTTCATTTTGGAGGGCCAGGTCCTTGATGCCATTCACGCTTACATACACACCCACCTGGGTAACAAATACGGAGGATAGTTTTTCGATCTTGTTAGCCTCGCCTTTGTTGTTCTTCACCAAAAGCCGGGCAACGGGCAGGCCGGTCAAAAAGCCAGCCTTGTGTACGGCTTCCTGGTAGGGCACCCAGGCGGGCTCATCGGGCCCCAGGGTAAATATCACGGAAAGGGTGTTGGCAAATACGCCTGCCAGGCTTACATGGGCTTCATGCCATCCTTTCTTACCCGTTATTATTACGGTGAGGTCATTGGCCAGGCCAAGCCCGTCGAGGGAGTTGTTGTTGAACGTGAAAGAGAGGGTTGCTGTTCTTGATCCTTCCTGCATATAGAGGAGCGGATGGGCTACTGCAAAACCTATGGTAGCGGTGTCATGTGTTTTGGGATTGCCATAAGGCTCCCAGCTTTTGTCGGGCGTAGTGAGGGGGGCTCCTTTTCCATCATTTGAGTTGCTGACTGGCGCAGCAAATAAGGTGGTATAGGCGGCCTCCTTCTGAGCCAGGGTGGATTTGATACTTTTAACTTTTCCCTTGTTGACCACGATATCATCTGTAAGGGCATAGAAGAGCTCCTGCCCTGCTTTGTTCTTACCTGCTTTGAAAATGGTGTCTTTCTTTATCAGGTGTTGTGGAATATTCTTTTGCAATTCAAAAAGCAGGTGTACCAGGTCGGGTTGTGCTTCCTGCAACTGAAGCCGCAGGATATCTTTATAATAAAACGAGAGGTGACGGTCGGTAAACTTATTGATATGATCCTGCGCTACGCGGAATAACTTCAGGAAGGTGAGGTAAAGGGCGTAGTGAGGTGTATGTGAAGGAAAGTTTTCCATTGTTTCCTGCAGGTATTTACCTGCATTGTCAATGACGGCGCTGTATGCTTTGAGCAGACTTTCTATCAGTCCTTTAAAGATGCTATGGTTAACGGTATTCTTGATCTTTTCCCCGGGCGTAGCGCCATTGATGGGTGGAATGAAAGGAACGCTGGTCCATGCATCGGAAAGGTTGTTGACGAGGAGGCTCGCTGTCCTTTGTACCTGGATGGGTGTTTCCGGTGGTGATAGCGGGGCTGCCTCATTGATCATGGCATTGGCTGGCTTTGCCGATTCGGTATAGTATGTTTTGATTTTGGACCATTGGTCGGCCAGGCGGGAGGCAATGGTGATGTTGAGGTATTCGGTATAGGCAAAATCTTTGGGCAAGGTTTGGAGCTGTTCGTCCAGCTGATAAATAAGGGTTGCTATTAAATGATAGATGGACGTATAATACTGTTTTAGCAAGGCGGGGTTGCTGGTATCCTGTATCTGTTTGTACAATTCCTGTATGTAAGTAAACCAGGCGGCTGCATTTTGACGGGCGATGGTGGCCAGGGAAACGCTGATGTCCATTTTCATCAGGGGCAGCCAATCGCCATTTGTTTTATTGGAAGGGTCATAATAGTTGAGATAGCTTGCGTAGCTTTTGGCAAACAGGATGAGATCTGCATAGTCTCTTTCGTCTACCTGTGCATAGCCTGGCAGTAAAGCCTGCAGCACCCGCTTATACTGGCTGGTACCGGAACGCTGCAAGGGATTTTTAGAAATACAATCAGGCATGATGAATGTAGATTAGCTTTTTTCGTTTTTATAATAAGGGTACACATAATTGTACCGGCTATTGGTTGCTTTTACGGTGTATTCGAGTTTGATGAGTACCAATCCTTCCAGGTCATTGCTTTCGGTCATGTCGATCTTATTGACAGTGATGCGAGGCTCGTGGTAAAGGATGGCTGTACGGATCAGGTCGGCGATATAAGTCTTTAAGGTGGTGGTGAGGGGTTCAAAGAGCATTTCATCGAGGTTGCAGCCATAGGTGGGTTGCATCACGCGCTCGCCCAGCCTGGTGCTGAGTAATATTTCGAGGCTGCTTTGAATATCTGCCTCATCGCTCGTCATCTGTACGATGCCGAGTTGGGGATCAAATGCTGGAGGAAAACTCCATCCGGTACCGAGGAAAGACATAGAATTTAGAATTTAGAATCCAGAATTTAGAATGCTGCCGCGTTTTGCTTTTTACTGATTGTTGGAAAGTCCCTATCCTTATTGCCACGATTCGGTCTCTCGGAATTTGCAACTTTTGCTTTACCCTCCTATTATTACGGTGGCGTCGCCTGCTACGATGGACCCGCCATGGGCGGTGCTATCGCCCATCCTGGCAGCTGGTTTACCGCCGATCAATACGGTGCCGGAACCTTTGACAATGGTATCGGGAGGGCCGGTACAGGTGCACATATCTCCTACTGTGGCTGCGGGCATACCGCCAATCAATACGGTGGGTGTACCAGGTGGCATGACGGGGCCGCCTACATGAGGTACGGTGCCGGTTACCATCGGACAGGTATGCATGTCTCCTGCTCTTGCTGCTGCTGGCATATATACGTATCTTGATTTTAGTACTTATTTAAAGACCTTTTCAAAGTTGCTCTTCTACCAAACTAAAAGCTACGAGCTTTGAGCTGCGAGCAACGAGCATTGAACAGCCATCTTCGTTACCAATAACTAGTTGATCTTCACAGTTCCGCCTTTGATCTCGGTGGAGCCGCTTCCATTGACTGATACGCTTGGTGCTTCGATCTTTACAGACGATCCACCTTTGAGGGTAAGGGTACTGGCGGCTTCTATGGTTATACCGTTGCTGTCCATGGTGATCTTATTGTTGTCTTTATCTTCAATGGTGATGACGTTGTCCTGATCACTAATGGTCAATTTTCTGCCGCCCGGTGTTTCTATCTTAATTGACTTCTCTTTGTCGTTGAAAATGAATTTCATTTTCTCCCTGCTCACATATCCTTTTTCATCATTGGTACTGGTGACGGTAATGGGAGCTGGTTTGGCGCTGCTGTTGAGCATGCCCAGGATGATCATGTGGCGCGGATCATTTTGGATACATCCCACAATCACTTCATCATCCACCTCGGGCCTGAAGAACAATCCCCGTCCATCACCGGCATCGGGCATGGCTACCCTGGCCCAAATGCCCTGTTCGCTGCTATTGATGACGGGCACTTTTACTTTTACCCGGTCTTCGCCATCAGGATCTTCTATGTCGGTAACAATACCGATCATGAGGCCCTGTGGTGAAGGCATCATGCCTGCAGCTGCATGTGGATGGTATGGATTAATACTTTCTGCAAACCATTCAGACGACAAGCCAAAGCTGATCTCTGTAGTCCAGTCGCCTTCCTTGTAAAGGTGTTTTACGCCGCTTACGAATACGGGTCCGTTGAAGCGTTCGCCCACACCGTTGAGCTTTATAAAATTGCCGGGCAATACATCGGGAAATCCCTGGCACTTTACCCTGCCGCGTACTTTGGCCAGTCTTTGCCTTTGTAATTTGGCATCGGCCCAGGCTTGTAATTCCTGTTCAGTGAGTTTGCCTGAATTGATGAGGAGGAATTTATCGAGCCCGATCACATCTGCCAGATCACTGGCGGAAAGATTGCCTGTTTCTTCACTGATGGAAGGTTCGTTGCCATCGACTTCCTTTACTTCCTGGCTGGTATAATCCCAGGAGGATGCTTTCAATCCCTTTGGCTGGTTACGTGCATCTATTTCGGCTATATACTCGATGATGGTAGCGCCAAACAACAAGTCCAATACGGAAGCGCCACCCAACTCAGGTTTTTTCAGGGTGATCTTTCCATCATTGACGATACAGAGTAAGCCCAGCATATCCATGCGAGAGACCATAAAATCCCAATCGGTGAGGTCGTATTGCACCAGGTCTTTGTGGGTGATGGAGGTACTTTCTACGTCTTTGTCGAGGCCATATTGGCCAATGATCTCTTCAGCGATATCGCTATCGCTGAGGTCATTGTAATGCTTGTTTTTTCTGCCAATGGTGAGCTTTACGGCTTTGTCCTTGCATTCGATCAGTAAGGCTGATTTTTTGGGGGCTATATAGTTACTGTGGTTGGTAACAATACCCTTGTACAGTGTTTTTGTATCAGAGCGGTAACCAAACAGGATCTCAATTTCCTTACCGGGTATGAAAGTATCCTGGTTACTAATGGCAAAATCTTCTATGGACTGATCGCCATCGGCGATCCTGATCTTTGCCCAGGGAATCTTATTGATCTCTTTGTTGATGATGATCTCTTCAATGCCAATTTCGCGCGACAGTTCTTCGCCGCCCACTTTTACGGTAACGGTGGTTGTATCGGGTGTTTGATTTGTTGGTATGGTTCGGGCAACAGCCACTTTGGTTGACTATTTAATGGGTGGAAAATTGATTTTGGCGCCTTGTGCTATTTTCCGGAAACCGGGCATCTTGTTGGCCCTGGCTACGTCGATATAATAGTTCTGGTCGTTATAGATCTTATTGACCAGGAGTGTATAATGATCGCCTGCCTTGAAGATGCGTTGATGGGTGATATCGGGTGAACGATTGTCTTCCAGTCGCACGGCTTCTTCGGGATTCACGGCGCTGATCAAACTGATATGGGCCATGGCCCGGATGGGTTTGCCATCGGGGCGGAACAGTTTGTAGTCGATGTCAAGGGAAGTAAGGATGCCTTTGAACAATCCATCGGTGGTGCCCCAGCAGATCTTGATATAACAAGGCCGGTGGATCTCGCCTTCATAGTTGTAGCAGAATTTCTTGAGCAGTTCTATGCGGGCGGTCACATCGTTGTCTGAATCCTCAAAAGGATTGGTAATACCGATGTTGATGATGCCTGCATCCTTTACCACACCGGTACCGTCAATGAGCAGGTCGAGCTTAAATTCTTCGGGCTTGGTGCGGAAGTATTTAGCCTGTTGGGTGGTATTGGGAATATTCTGGTCTACATATTCAATGGCATACTTGCGGGTAAAATTCTCGGGGTTGACCAAAGCGTAGAATTTGGTTTTCCCATCAATGTTGCGTGGTTGTGCACCTGCCTCGTTGTCGAGGAAGGATTCGATCCACAGCTTCTCTATTTTACCCATTTCCAGCATGGCTATCTTTCTTTTTGTTCGTTCATGATGGCTTTAATTTCCTGAATGCATTCTTTCAGGATGTCTTTCTTCATTTTCTCGAGCATAGCAGCGGCGGGCTTATCATTGCGCGGCGCCGGCTCTGGTGCTACCACGGCCTTAATATGCAGTTCTTTGACTTCAATACTCATAGCTATTCATTTAGATGCGCAATACCTGAAAATATTGGTAGGATAATACCATGGATTCTACCACTACTGCATTCTCTCCTGCATTGAAATTGCTGACGGTCCACTTTTTGGGAATGGCGTTGATCACATGCCAGTTCATGAGTGGGATATGCTGATCGTTGAGCAAGGAGATCATGATATTGATGGGCTCAAACTCAAAATTCTCCAATGCTCTGCGACACCATAGTACGATACCCGATCCGAGCATCATGCCTCTTTTGAGGGTGATGTCTTCATACTTGGAGCGTACGGGCAATTGCCAGGTAAACCGGTTATTACCGCCTTCTTTGAAGCTTTCCATTTCCAGTTCCACGTTGAGGCCGCTGACTTCCTGGAAACGGAAATCATTGGGGGTTTGTGGAAACAGTTCAAAAGCCACACTGAAGTGAAAGCCTACAGGCGGGTATTCGAAAATTGACATACAGCACTGGAAGATTTATAGTAAACTTAGGTGATGCTTCTGTAGGGCTAGTGGTAAGTGGCTAGTGGCCAGTTATACAGGTCTACTTGCCACTCGCCCCTTGCCATCCACCGCTTATGGTATGGCTTCCATGGTGAGGCCTTCGTGTACCAGCTCGAGGGTCTCGATCATGACCTCGTTCTTATCTGCACCCAGGTCGCCGGCATTAACTTTAATGGGCCAGGCTTGTTTTACTTTCCATACAAAGACGGGCTCATGATTTTCATTGAGCAGTGATATGGTAAGGTCCCGGCGTTCGGGTTTGTTCATGGATTGTTTGTTCCACCAACTGAAGAACTGGTTGTTCTTGGCAAATTTGCCGCGTTTGAGGGTGATGTTGGTGAACTTCTGCATGCCAGACATTTTGATCTTGTGAAACTCCGGGCTGGCGCCATCACGGTATTCAATGACGTCGGTGGTGACTTCGAGGCCGGTAACTTCAGTGAAACCAATTTTATCGCCACCCCATTCTACCTGGAAATGGAATTTTGGTAATGGATATTCTGCCATGGTATTGATGCTTTTAGATGATTAGATAATTGATGAAAAGGCTTTGGCAGGCTTCGACAAGCTCAGCCTGACACAATGATCAGTCTGACTCTATGATTCCTGCATTTTGTGAGAGAATTTCAGGATGATGAACTCTGCCGGTCTTACAACGGCCATCCCGATCTCTACATTCAACCTGCCTTCGAGGATATCCTGTGCGGTCATGGTTTGCCCCAACCCTACTTTCACGAAGAAGGCATGTTCTGCTTTGGCGCCTGCCAATGCTCCCTGCCTCCACAATACGGTGAGGAAGTTTTCTATCATGCCTTTAACTTTCACCCAGGTATTGGCGTCGTTGGGTTCAAACACAAACTGACCGGTGGCTTTTTTTATAGACTCTTCGGCCATATTGAAGAACCTGCGTACGGAGATGTAGCGCCACTCGTTGTCATTGCCTGCCAGTGTGCGGGCGCCCCATACGAGGGTTCCTTTGCCGGTGAAAGCGCGGATGGCATTGACTGATTTGCCTGCATTGGTATCTACATTGAATTCATCCTGCTGTATATTGTCGATGGGGACTACGGGGCCTACAACGGAGTTGAGGCTTACATTGGCAGGAGCTTTCCACACGCCACGCTGATCATCCACCATGGCATATACACCGGCTACTGCACCGCTGGGTGGCAACTGGGAAGTTGATATGGAGATCTTGGCCAGAATGTCCTTGTATACACCGAATGAGTTGGCCAGGCTGGTATCTAAAGTCCTTTCGTAGTTTGCTGCAGCTGCCTGTATGGTATAGAAGAAATTAATGAAGGAAGTAAATGCTGCACTAATGGCTTTTTTTGCTTCATCGTATTTCTGCTCTGCCTGGGCAAAAGCGGCATATTGTGCTACCAATGCCGGATCTGTTGCTGCGGTATTGGCGCCTAAGAAGGTAACTGCGGTGGTGAAATCGGCGCCTGGTGTAAACACTTCATCGAGAGCATCATCGGCTTTGGATGCATTGCTGTGTTTGATGAGGGTTTCCATGACGTTTTTTATACCGCTGCTGGCAATCGCACCGGTGATATCGTCTTTGAGTACAAACGATACGGAGGTGGTTTTAGAAGCCGGATTGGGCGTTGCGCCTACCTTGGTGGGTAGTGTTCCCTGGAAGGTGTTGAGGGTAACCAGCATCTTCTGAACGAAGTTGTAAATGTCTCTCAATCTCGCCCGTTTATCTGCGGATAGTGCGGTAGCATAGGCATCGAACAGCTTTTTAAACTCTTCTTCAAACGATTTATTGGTACCAGTGAGGATACCCGGTGCGCCTACAGCGATATAACCTTTGAGGGTGTCGCTGGCTTTTTTGGCATTGGCCAGATCGAAGATCAGTTGAATAGCATTGTTGTCGGAAGTCAGCGCTTCCAGTGTAAGGGCTGTTCCGGGAGGCGCTCCGCGGAAAAGGCTCACATTGCGGTAGCGGATAGTTTTGGGAAGGGAAGAATAAACATAGGGCACATAAGCTGCTCCATATTTCAGGTTATTGATACCAATCTTATTGCGAAACTGACCTACGCGCTCTACTACGGATTGGCCAGCTGTATTTTCATCACTTTTCAGCAGGTCCATGATCACAAACCGATCTCCCAAACGGGCGCACTGGAGCAAGGCGGCTTGCTGGAAATCATAGAGGCTACCGTCGGTCAATACTGCATCGGGGCAAACGATGAGTGTGGGCTCATCTTCCTTTTCCAATGGCCCCAGTCCACCTGTCAGTTCGGCGATTAATGCTGATCCTGTATAACCTCCCACGGAAATGATGTAGCATTTGCCTCCGCCATTCTCATAAAACAAGCGCAGGCTTTCATACATGTAAAAGGTAGAGGAAGGGTTCACCTGCATCACTGCATCGTTGGTGTCGAGGTAAACGTTGTAAGTCACATTGGGGCCTACGCCAAACCAGGCTTCATATTCACTCAGTGAAGTGATGCGGGTAGGCTTTTTGAGGAGTGATTCACCATTTTTAAATGCCTTCTCGGTATAACCTATGAAGGCTGGTACAGCAGTTTCTACCTGTGCCACAGAGGGAGGAAAAAGGGATATTTCTTCAACATATACCCCGGGAGTTTTGTACGTGGAGGCCATAATCAGGAGATTTTATTATTTAATAGTTTAGAAACATTTCAGAACATAGGTAATCGTAGCCGGCCTGGTTGTACTTGCCCAGCCTGTTGAAAGGCGGATTGGGTACGGCAGTCAGCTTATAGTCGGGCGGATTGAAGGTGAGCACCAGCGTTGTTAGTGCAGCCTCGGTCAGGGGGATGGGCTTCTGAGAAACGAAATCATTGGTAAGTAATGAAAAGGCGTAGGCGGTGACACCGGTATCGGTGATGGCCAAGGCCCTTGCATCTTTCCGGGTATATTTCCACAATACTCTCCGGGCCGGAAATTGAATGGTGTATTGCTTAGGCTGTATGATCTCTCCAGCATCGAGGAAAGCATAGTTGTTGGCCGCCGGTAAATGGTTGAATATTTCCATGATACCCAATATGCTTTCATCCTGGAGCGCAGGGTCATAGTATATTTCTTTGGAGGTAGCATTAACGGTTATTTTATACCTGCCTGGTTTCAGGTGGGATAGTTTGATGGGAATGACGGACTGCTCCTCTCCTACATTGAAGTATTGAATTTCTTTTTCTCCGATGGGTATGGTAAACCCAGGTGTTGGGAGAATGAAATCAAATCCATAGATAGCGATCTCTGCACGGGACACGGGTGCCAGCAAAGTAAATGCATACAGCCCGCCGCTGGTTTCAACCTGGTCGCTGGCGGTGGGATAAGCTGCTGCACCCAGGGCAGTCCACAGGTTAGCGTCGGTCAGGTCGGCCACGGCCACACTGGTATGTTTGGTGATGGCCTCATATACAATGTCGGTACCGGGTTCCATGACCAGGGCGCCGGGAACATAATTGGTGCCATTGGCGTGATCAGTCACAGCTTTGGAAGCAAACAGGACAGTGTTGCGCTTATTGTTTGCTAAGTTGCTGAAATAGTATTTCTTACCGTTAACAGGTGAAATATTGGTGTAATTGGAGAAGGTGGTATTCCTGCTTTTGAGGTAGAGGCGGAAAATGCTCTCTCCATAATACTTCCGGTATACTTTATCATCCGGTGGTGTAGCGAGTGGATTATTAATAAAAGGGCCACCGGGTTCGTTGATCAATATCCAGGTCCTGAATTCGTTGGTGGTATTGCGCCATTGCACATTGAGGCCCTTGAACAATGCAAGACAATCAGTTGCCGGAACTACTTCCACATCACCACATTTTTTAGAGGTGAAATAATCATGCAGAAAAGAGACTGTAAAGAAAGGCGCATGTTTCAGGTTGATCATGGCAATCAATTGTTCTTGTTGTAGTCGTTGATAGCAAGGTTCAGGATCGGATCGGCCTGCATTTGCGGTGTATCGTCTTCAATGGTTATGAGGCGTACTTTGTACAATACTGAAGGAAGGTATTTACCACCGAGTGTACCCCATAAGTGGTTCACCTGCTCGAAGTTGAGTGAGTGCAGATCAAAGACCAGCTTATCAATACGTGGATCGAGCTTTGGTTCTGATGCTGCGGGACTGTTCTGGTGGTTCAATACGTTCTTATACTGAAAGAATTGTATGATCAGTGACAGGTGCTGCAAGGCTGTATCGTAGGTGGAATTGGCTACGGCAAAGAGGCAATACAGGTTGAGGAAGATCTTGGGATTCCTGTACTCCACTTTGTCATTCACTTTCACAAAGTTCTGTGGAGATTTGGATATCCTGTCTTCTTCAATGTTGACCAGGCTTAATACGGCTTTGCCGGCCACCGGATTATTGGGGTTGGGCGCATTGTCGTTGTCCTGTGCTTTGGTGATATTGCCTAATACGACTAGTTTGGTGATGGTAGGATCATCTTTTGGATTGATCTTCCTAACAACATACCTGTTTACTTCGGCAGCCACAAACTTTAACGCGTTATCAATCATTGATTGAATTGTTTTAAAGAGTCTGTTGGGAACCTGCTAATCAGTGCCTGAATAAATGTAACAGTAAGGGGGAAACGGATTCTTAGTCGGTGTTAGGCGTCGTTGGGGAAACAATATTACAGGAAAATAATGATACGATGCGCTAACGGTCTATTACCTTTTCGTGGTATGGGGACAAAAAAAGCAATACTGCGCTTCCCTCAAAAGTAGTTCTACGTCTGGTCCAGTAAATTGTGAAAGGGGCTATTGATAATCAAAAACGATTAAATCAAGTGGGCTGAAATGCAGTACTGGCAGGCTTTAGATCGTTTCTTACAATGGTGTTGCAAAAGCGTATTAATACTAACGGTGTCGCTATTAATGTGTATTATGGACAAGAATAAAAAAAATAAAAACCCCTGATATTTTTATCAAGGGTTTTGTTTGCAGTCAGACAGACATTTCTTCACTTATTCACTTCTTAAACTTTTGACCGGGTTCATGAGGGCCGCTTTGATGGATTGGAGGCTGATGGTCATTAAAGCTATGAGCACGGCCAGGCCACCCGCTGCCAGGAATACCCACCATTGTATGTTAACACGGTAAGAATAACTTTGCAACCATTGGTGCATGGCCCACCAGGCAAGGGGGAATGAAATAAGGGCGGACAGGAGCACCAATTGTAAAAACTCTTTGGATAATAAATGGGTAATGCCGGTTACGCTGGCGCCCAACACTTTCCGGATACCGATCTCGCGGGTTCTGCGTTCGGCGGTATAAGCAGCCAGGCCAAATAATCCAAGGCAGGAAATAATGATGGCCAATACAGCAAATACGCGCGACAGTTTTCCGATCAATGCTTCGCTTTTGAACCGGTCATTAAATTGATCGTCAACAAACTTGTATTCAAAGGGATAGCCGGGGTTGCCTTTTTTCATCACGGTTCCGATTTTTGCCAGGGAAGCTTCTACATTGGCGTTGTTGCCTATACGGATGTACATGGTCCTGGCGATATCATTGTTCAGGAAAAACATGACGGGATCGCTTTTGGTATACATATCGCCGTAGATGAAATCTTTTACTACGCCTACTACATGCATGGCATTCCCACCGGAAAGAAAAGTGACGGTTTTGCCAACGGCTGATCCCTCGCCCATCATTTTGGCAAACGTTTCGGTGATGAGGATATTGGAACTATCGGCAATGGCATTGTGTTGAAAATCCCTGCCTTCGGCAATCTTCATGCCGGTAGTAGCTATAAATTCGGGGCTTACTCCCCTGGCAGAGATAAGGATGCTGGAGTTGGGATCTTTACCCTGCCAGGTGAAGTTGGAGCTATTGTTGCCAATGTCCATCACGTTGTAGCTGTTTAAAGCAGCATTTTCAACGGCCCCTGTTTTTATCAGCTCGTCTTTTATAACAGCAAAGTTTTTAGCTATGTTGCCGCGTACATCCATTGCCAACAGGTTGTTGCGGTCGTATCCGATATCTCTGTTCTTCACGTGCTGCACCTGCTGATAAATGATGATGGTACTAATGATGAGTACAATAGAAACGGTAAACTGTGTTACTACCAGGCCTTTCCTGATGAAGGAAGCGCTACCACCTTTTATACGAATGCCTTTAAATACAAACACGGGATTGAAGGAAGAGAGGTACAAGGCCGGATAACTGCCTGCTACTAATCCGCACAATAGTGCTATCATAACTAAAGCCAGGATATGGATTGGATTATTAAGACCTGGGGTGAGTTGTTTTTCTACCAGTACGTTGAATGCCGGCAGGGCGATGCCGATAATGATAAGGCCGAGTATGACGGCCAGCAAGGCCATCAAGATGGATTCGCCGATAAATCTTGTGATCAGGCGGCGTTTGCCGGCGCCCAATACTTTGCGTACCCCCACTTCGCGGGCGCGTTTTTCACTGCGTGCGGTAGACAGGTTCATGAAATTGATACAGGCAATGAGTAATATGATCCATGCTATGATGGTGAACATGCGCACATATTCAATCCGGCCACCTGCCTGTTGACCATCTTCATACTGATCGCGCAGGCGCCAGTCGTTCATGCTGAATAAGAAAGGTGTGGTGGAAGTTTCGGGGAGTCTTTTCTTAATAGAGCCGGCCAGTAGCTGGTTGACCTTGGCCTTATCGGCCTGAGGCGACAGTTCAACATAAGTAGCCAGGCTGTTGTTGCCCCAGGCAGTAAGTCTTTCCGTATTTTCCTTAAAGAATATTTCAAACGGAGCGATCCATTCCATCTGAAGGGTGGAATTGGCGGGCAGGTCTTTTACTACACCAGATACTACATAATCCTGTTTGTTATCAAACTTAATGGTTTTGCCAATCACATTGGCGGACTTACCGAAGAACTGATCGGCCATTTTTTCGGAGATCACCACGGAATAGAGTTGGCTGAAAGCATCCTTTGGGTTGCCTTGTACAAACTGCCAGGTGAAGAGGTCGAAGATAGCATGGTCGGCAAAACCACCTTTTTCATAAATGGCTTTATCATCTATTGAAAACAAGGTGGGTCTGCTACCGCTTACGCGACAGGCATTGACGATGCCGGGGATCTCGGTTTTTATGGCTTCTGCCAATGGGCCGGGTGTAGACCAGAAAGTGCGCACTTTTCCATCGTAGGTCTGGTTTTCCAGGAGGCGGTATAGCCTGTCCTTTTTTACGTTTACCTGGTCATAATTCACTTCATCCTCCATCCACAAGAAGATGAGTCCGGCACAGGCAATACCGATGGCGAGGCCGAAGATATTGAGTGCACTGTAGGTCTTGTTTCTCCAAAGATTACGCAGGGTGGTTTTTATGAAATAGCTGAGCATGATTTTGGGTATTAGCTATTAGCTTTTAGGTGTCAGGCAATAGCTGTTAGCTGTGTGGTACCCAAAAGGATGCCATCCTGGACCACTATTGATAATCAATTAATTAATTGAGTCGCAGCCGACGAAACTGTTCGTTTTTGTTACAGGGCTTGTCCGGTTTTGAGGGTCAATCTTCTAATGGCCACGAGGTGCGACAATAGCACGGCTGGGACGACGAAAGCGGGCAGCCAGACATAGGGGAAATAGAGAATAGCCACATTGGGTTGGTCGAATGCCAGCTGTTGAAAAGGTAAAGGAGCGGATAATACAGCGTGGATGACGATATTGAAGAGCAGGCCCAGGCAAATGAAATTCCATATCAGTAAGATAAGTTTACGGGGCTGCCGGTGGCGAAATCCCACCAATGCAATGAGGGGCGCTGTGATGCCAGACAGGATATCCAGGTTGCGACCTTCAAAGGTCATTAGTTGTGGCACTTGTTTCTGCAGGAAGAGCCAGAACAACACCAGTTCCACCGGTATCCTTACGATGTGCAGCCAGGTGAGCCAGGATAAGCTCCAGCTATCGATCCATGCCCTGCCTTTTGGAGATAAAAACAATACCACAATGGCCAGTACCGGAATGCCAATAGCAATGCCAAAACGTGGCGGCGTTACATCGGTGACAGTATAAAAACCTGCTAACCCGATGACCGCCTGGATGACCAGCCATATGGTTGCAATGGTTACCAGCCTCAGGGACTGATTGCTGCTTTTGTAAAGGAAAAATAAAGTGAGTATGGTGGTGGCTATAAAGACCACCGGTATATACAGGGGTAAATGTTCCATGACTTGCTGTTGTATTATTTAAACAGCAAAGGAAAAACAGTGTGAGTTATTATCTCTTGCCAAATGGCAAGAAACCATGAGGCTGCTTTGAAGGCGACGTAGTAGTTACTTGTAAGTTTATTTTTTTGAAAACTCTTTCCTGATGCGGCTGAGTGAGGTATCGGTAATGCCGAGGTAAGAAGCGATGTGCTTTAGGGGAACATTTTGGAATATATCGGGATTGGTTTTCAACAGGTGCTCATACCGTTGTTCTGCCGTTTCGGTGATCATGGACAGGGTTCTGCTTTTGAGTGCTGTAAATCCTCTTACCAATACAGACCTGCCGAATTCCCTGAAGGCAGGATAGGTATGGAATAAATGATTCAATTGTTCATAGGTAATGGACCAACCTTTACAAGGAACCAATGCCTGTATATTTTCCCTGGAAGGGATGCGATTAAAAAAAGACGAAACTTCAAACACTACCTGTCCGGCAGCTGCAAAGCCAGTGGTTACGTCTTTTCCGTCTACATCATGTACGAATGTGCGCATGAATCCTTCTTCCAGAAAAAAGTAGTCGTTGGAAACCTGCCCTTCTTTGAGCAAGAGGTCTCCTTTCGCTATTTGCCTTTCTTCAAAAAGCAGGATGATCTCCTGCACCTGGCTGGCAGAAAAGTAATTACTGGATTGGAAGAAATGGATTAGTTTGTTGGTGGCGGCATCCATGTTGCCGAAGGTAGGAAGATTATGATTATCGCTTAAACTGGTTGCTTACAAGCGGATATCGTTTTCCTTTTTGGGTATTTAGTTGAATGGTTTTGCCTTTATATTTTATTGTGCATGTGCCACCTGCTTTCGATAAGATGGATACTGCTTGTAAGGCGCCGTCTTTCCATTGCATGTTGATCTCAAACCCGCCTCTTGCGCAGAGGCCCTTGATGGAACCATCGGGTAAGCCGGCAGGCAAGGCCGGCAATAACTCAATGTAGCCGGCATGACTTTGCACCAGCATTTCTGCCAGGCCTGCAGCGCCTCCAAAGTTGCCATCGATCTGAAAGGGAGGATGGGCATCAAATAGATTGCGGTATACCCCACCCCCTTCGCCGGTATTGCCATCGGCGGCGGCCAGCAGTCGCTCAGCCATGAGTAAAGTATGATCACCATCCTTGAAGCGTGCCCAGAGGTTTACCTTCCAGGCTAGGCTCCACCCGGTGCCGCCATCACCACGGTACAACAAAGACTGGCGGGCTGCTTGCATGAGGCTGGTTGAACTATCCCAGGTAATATCTGTACCCGGGTACACGCCCCATAAGTGGGAAACGTGGCGGTGTTTACTGGCGGTATCGTCTTTATCTTCCAGCCATTCTTGTAACTGTCCATACTTGCCTACCTGGTTAGGGGCAATCTGCTGGTATTTCTCTTTCCATATTTTTTGCAGTGGCGCATCGGTTTGTAACAGTTGGGCCGCTTTGCTGGTATTCTTAAACAGTTCGCGGATGATCTGGTGATCCATGGTGGGGCCCGCAACGAGTCCACCTTGCTCAGGTGAATTGGAAGGGGTGCTGATGAGCCAACCGGTTTTGGGATCTTTTACCAGGAACTGTGTGAAGAAGTCTGCTGCTGATCTCATGTAGGGATAAGCCTGCCGCAGGAATTGTTTGTCTTGTGTAAACAGGTAATGCTCCCACAGGTGCAGGCAAAGCCAGGCAGCCCCGGTGACCCAGATGCCATGGTTGGAGGCATTGATGGGTGCTGTGCCTCTCCACAGATCGGTATTGTGGTGCAATACCCAGCCTGGAGCATTGTAATGTTCTTTGGCAGTGCGCCGACCTGCTTCGGCCGCCTCTTTGACGAGCCGGAATAAGGGATCGGTACAGGCGCTCAGGTTCAATAACTCTGCCGGCCAGTAATTCATCTGGAGGTTGATATTGGTGGTGTACTTACTGCCCCAGGGAGGCGTAAGCAAGTCATTCCAGATACCTTGCAGGTTGGCAGGCTGTGTGCCTGGCCGGGAACAGGAGATCAGTAAATAGCGACCGTATTGCATATAGAGGGAAAGGAGTGCCGGATCTTTTACAGAACTGAACTGATCAATACGTTGATCGGTGGGCAAGGTTGCATTGGGGGTATTGCCAAAGTCAACAGAAAAGGAATTAAAGTATTTTTTGTATTCACTGATGTGGGCGGCTTTAATGGCTGCATAGGTTTTGCCCTGTAATTGTTGCAGTGACTTTTTACAAATGGCTTCCGGATCACCGCTGACATCTTTATAACTTTTGAAACTGGTGCCAGCTACCAGGTAGAACGTAGCTTCATCGGCATTGTGCAAGACAATGGAACTATCGGTTACCCATACAGTTCCATTTGCGGAGGTGACATGCAGGTAACTGGTTCCTTTCAATACGCCATTCTTTACCTGCAGTGAAACTGCCAGGGTATGATCATCTATTTTTTTAGTGGATGATATTTGATGCGGAGATCGCAGCAAGGCTTCGAGGCTGATGTTGCCGGGCTTGCTTGCCGTGAGGTGAATGGCTATAGTTTGCTGTGGTGCGCTGGAAAGGTATTCGCGGGTGAAGGTGATACCTCGTTGTTTGTAGGATATTGTAGAAATGGCATTGGTAATATCCAGTTCGCGGCGGTAATCGGTAATGGTGGCTGGCAGATTTTTATCAGTTTGCTTCAACCATAGATCACCGAATGGCTGGTAATCGGCCTGGTAACGCGGGAAGATGGGTGGACTATCATCCTGTATTGCATATTTCCAGGTAGTGCTGATGGGTTTACTGTTTTCGGGCGTGGTGCCTTCGGGATAGATGATGAAGGCTTTTTGTCCGCCCCGGGCGCCGGAGAAACCTCCCTTGTCATAGAAATTCAAGGCCTGCACGGCCACTATATTCCGTCCTTTCTGCAGCAATGCGGCCGGGATGAGGTAATGCCGGTTAATGGTGAGGGTGTCGGTAGCGCCAATGGGTTGTCCATTGACATAAGTTATATCGGCATCTCGTACTCGTCCCAGGTCGATGTAGATGTTTTTGCCTGTCCATTCTTCCGGTAAATCAAATGCTGTTCTGAACCATACGGCGCCGTCCAGGCCATCGTGACCTATACTCTCCCATCCGTTGTTGTTGGGTACCTGCATTTCTTTCCAGCTGGCATCATTGAAGCCGGCTGCTGCAAAACGCGTGTCGGCTTTAACTTTTTTGAGCCAGGCTGTTTTCTGTGCATCGTAAGTGGCCTGTTCCGGATATTTCACGCCCATGAACTCTTTTTCTGCGAGGGCTTCTGCTTCGGCTTGTTTGCCATTCTGCAAGAGCTGGCGGATGGGTTGCAGAAATTTATAGGCGCCATTGTGCTGGTACTCATGCGGGCCACCGGACCATAAGGTTTCTTCATTGAACTGGATATGCTCATTGAGGGCATTGCCATAGATCATGGCGCCCAACCGGCCATTGCCAATGGGCAAAGCTTCGGTCCATTTAGTGGCGGGTTGCTGGTACCAGAGTTTGAGTGGCGTTTGTTGTGCACAGGCAGGTATTACAGCGGCAATCATCATTACCGGCAAGCATACAAAAGGCAAGTATTTCTTCATCTAATTGGTCTTAAAGTACGTAAATAGACCATATAGCATCAAGCAAAGCAAGTGGAGTGACAATATTAATTCTATTTTTCTTCAGAGCCATCCTTTTTTTATTCGCTTAGCACTGTACAAATTCACAGTAATAGTTATCGCTTGAAATTCTCGCAGGCTGCTAATGTCTGCTATTCTTTAACCTGATTCAATAAAAAGAGGAAAATCTTGTCGACGTATGAAGCATGAAAAATACACGGATCTGATTGTTACAAGCGATTATTTGGAGTATGAATTTACCAGCAATGGACCTAACGGAGAGATTCTTAAAATAATTCAATTTACACCAACGCAGGATGAAGCAATAATAAACCTAGCTTTTGGTAATAAAAAAGACGACGGAAGTATAGATGATTTAGCCAGGGATGATAACAAGGACAGGAATAAGATACTCGCTACCGTAGTTTCGGTACTCTTTATTTTTTTTGAAGAATATCCAGATAAATGGGTGTTTTTTGCTGGTAGTACTCCTGAAAGAACCAGGCTTTACCGGATGGCTATTACCCTTAATTATGAAGAGTTAATAATTGATTTTGAAATAGTTGGATTATTAAAGGGCGTAAATGCTATTTTAGATGTTCCTTTTAAAAAAGGGATTGATTTTTTGGGGTTTTTAGTAAGACCTAAAAAGGCTTAAATTTGTAATATGAAGCAAAAGGAAAATAACAAGTCGCAGGCGACTAAGAAAGCTGCTTCCTTAGGAATTAACCTGAAAGTAAGCAAAAAGGCTTCTGGAAAGGTTTACTTTCCTGAAAAGCTGGAACAGGCTAATAAAATACTGTCCAACTTGAAATTTAGTCATGTAAAGTAATACCCGTAGCTTACTTGTTTCACCTTACCACAAACTCATACTCCCCCGCTCCTACGGCCACTATCGCAGCCCCTTTTTTATAGGCTGCTATTGTTACTGGCGCGCCACTTTCGGTCACTTGTTTCCCTATCGCTTCCGGAATGTAAATGATGGCTTTCGTATTGGCAGGAATGGTCGCTCGTAGGGTAAAGACGCGGGCCTCTTTCTTCCATTCACTGGTAATGGTTCCGTAGAGTGATTCGTAGGAGCCCTTGACATAAGTAATGTCGCCCACCAATTCAGGTTGTATGACGATGTCATGCCAGGCTATGGAGTTTTCAGACTGCCGGATGCCGGCCAGCCCGCCATACAACCATTCCATGATATGGCCCAACATCAGGTGGTTATTGGATACCACTTCCAAAGCCTGCCAGGACTCGGTGAGTGCAGTAGCGCCTTTTTTGAGCTGGTAACCATAGCCGGGTACATCGTCCCGGAAATTCATATCGTACAACAATTGCGAAGCACCGCCCTCGTGTAAGGCCTGCACCAGGAAATGGAAGCCTACATCCCCTGCTGTAAGTTTCTTACCCGTTGCCGTGATGGAATCGACCAGGTTCTTCATCACGGCCGCTTTGTATTGATCTTCTACCAATCCTACTACCAGCGGCATGGCCATGGAGGTCTGACTGCCGGTAGCATATACTTTGGTTTGTGCATTGAAGAAGGTGTCATTGAAATTTGACTTTATTTCCTGTGCCTGTGCGGCATATCCTGTAGCATTGGTTGTTTTGCCCAGCAGCAAGGCCATTTTACTCAGCAAGGCTGCATCATAATAATAAATAGCAGTAGCAGTAAGGCCCATTGGTGTAAGCTGTGCAAAGCCCGGGCGATTGGGTCCCAGATCGAACCAATCTCCCAATCCGTGTGACAGGATATGGTTCTTTGATTTGGCTTTGAGAAAGGCCAGGTATTTTTCCATCATGGGCCAGGCCTTGCGGATGATGGTAGTATCGCCATACCATTTGTACTGCAACCAGGGCAGTATTATGGCAGCGCTTCCCCACTCGGGCGAATCGCGGAAGCCACCATCAAACATCACAAACTCGGGTGCTATATCCGGCACCAGGCCATCGGGCAACTGTGCATCGATCATATCATGGATGAGCTTATTGTACAGGTTGTAGGTCTCGAAATTGTATTTGAGGGATGCACCCATCAGGTAATCCTGCTCCAGCCAGCTTAGTTTTTCACGGTGGGGACAATCGGTGACAACGCTCTGGAAATTGCCTTTAATGCCCCATTGTATAAGGGTGTCAATACGGTTGAACAAAGTATTGGAACACACAAATGAACCATTGACGGGAGCGGAATTGCGGGTATGCAGCAAGCTAAGGCCTGTTATAACCGGCAACTCTTTATTCCCGGCGCCGGTATCCGGCACGGCTCCTTCTACCTGTACATAGCGAAAACCATAATAAGAAAAAGAAGGCTGCCAGGTCTCTTCTCCATCGCCCTTCAGTGTATAACTAAAATAATAAGGACTGCCGGTAGCTTTCTGGTTGGAGAGCTGCTGCTCATTGATGAGCTCTGCCGGTATCAGCTTCACTGTTTGTCCTTTTTTGCCCCGCACCTTTAATGCCAGGATACCGGATGCATTCTGGCCAAAGTCATACATGTAGGTGCCGGCTACAGGCTGTGTTATTTTATTCGCGGTGAATGATTGCATTACTTTCACGGGATAATCCAGTTCTGCTATCAGCTTGCCTTTGGCGGGTGTAACGAGCAAGGCATTTTTCCAGGCAGCATCGTTAAAGCCCGGTTTGTTCCAGCCTGCCTGTTCCAGTTGCGCGTCATAATCCTCGCCCCCGTAAATACTATTGTAGGTAATGGGTGATGGAGCTGTTTTCCAGCTTTGATCGGATACAATGGTTTGTACGGAGCCATCTGTATAAGTGATCTTTAGCTGGCAGATCATTTTGGGCATTCCAAATACGGTGACCATCTTACGGTATCGCTCGCGGTTGATGTTGTGAAACCCATTACCTACCACTACCCCGATCACATTGTTGCCTGTCTTCAATTGGCTGGTAACATCGTAGGTATTGTACAGGCATGTTTTATCGTAGTAAGTCCACCCGGGCGCTAAAAAACTTGCACCGGCTTTGGTACCATTCACGGTCATTTCATATTGGCCCAGTCCGCTCACAAAAACCACAGCGCTAAGTAGTTTTTTATCAATGCTGAATGATTTGCGGAATAAAGGGGTTACCGGACGTTGCTTTGCTTTCTCTCCCAGTTTATTGCCGCTGCCATGAACACCTGGTAATACGCGCATGGTATCGTGGATGTCTTCATATCCTATCCATTGTGCCTGCTTCCAGTCGGCTTTGGTGAACAAGCCCGTAGTAAAGCGGCCCGTTTCGCTCCATGCCAATGCTTTTTTATTTTGATCCCATACCTGTACTTTCCAATAATAAGTGGTAGCAGGTTTTAGGGCTTTCCCTTTGTACAGTACCTGGATGGAGTTGGCAGATAATTGTTTGCCACTGTTCCATATGCTCCCAGTGTTATTGGCTAACTGAGCAGCGTTATCAGATACGATGACCTGGTAGGCTGACTGGGTAAAGTCGCGTTGCTTGCTTTTTATTTTCCAGCTTAATACGGGTGAAGCTTTATCAATACCCATGGGGTCTGCGCGGTGTTCGCAGCGGAGATCATAGGTCTGGGAGAAGGAGATAGTAGCATTAAGTATGAATAGTAATAAGAACAGGGGACGGGACATAAGGATGAGTTTCGTGAATCGGCAATCGTGAATAGTTGGTAAACTTTGTAATGGCTTACTGTTGGTAACTTTTTATTTCCTTAGATTATTAAACAGCATCTGCAGTTGATCAAATCCCTTTATTGCATTGGCGGGAAGATTTTCTCCTTTGGCGCCGAATACAAACATGGCGGCTTCGGGCTCGATGGTGACTTTACTTTCATCTACTTTACCGGTGGGATCGAGTTGCGACGCTATATCGAGCTTAAAATGTTTGGCGATAAAAAGATACAAAGGCTGGCGTTTATTAATGCCAAAATCATGACCTTCTTCGGGCAGGTGTACATTTTCTACCTGGTCAACTTTTCCGTAATAGGCATACATTTTTTGCAGGTAAGGAAATTCTGTCTGAGGCACATGGTCTGTCCAGTCTTTTCCATCGGAGATTATCAACTGCGGCCGGGGTGCTGCCATGGCTGCTATTTCCGGATTGGCGGTGCCGCCACCGCAAAGATGTATGGGCATGCCACTTTCGCAGGGGCAGCCGCCGCTGTGATAAGAGGATAACATCACTACCGGCACGCTTAGTTTAATACGGCTGTCCAGTGCAGTGATCAGCATGGTATGGCTGCCGCCACCCGAACCGCCTGAAATGGCTACGCGGCTGCTGTCGGCCTCTTTTAATGTGAGTATATAATCCAGTATGCGGATAGTACCCAATGCCTGTATGGTCATGGCCAGGGCACGCCGGTGATCTTCTGTTTTGAATTGCAATAAGGATTCACCCCAGGCAAAGAGATCGTAGCTGATGGCCATGCATCCCATACGCGCCAGGGTGGCGCAACGGATCTGGCAATCGGCCCTGTAGCGGTGTTGTGCCCAATGCCCATCCGGGCAAAGCACGACGGGTATTTTGCTTTTAGCTTTCAGTGGGCGATACAGGGAACCGGCGATATATACGCCGGGCAACACTTCGAAAGCAATGTTCTCGATGGTGTACCCATTCATGGTTCTTTTATTGACAATGATGGGTTTGCCGGGAGGTGCAGGAGGCAGCGGAGATAGTTGCAGGGCTTCCCACATGCATTTCTTCAGTGAGTCTTTTCTCAACTCCCATTGTTGTGCATTGTTATAAAGAGAAGATAGATAATTCAACCGTGCTTTGCCTTCTTCGGGCGTGAGACGATGGTATTCAAAATACTTCAGCTTGTAGCGCTTATCCCCTGTTTTGTTGACGGCCATATCCAGCGGCGACAATATATTGGTGAGGGTTGTTTCGGCATCGGGCCGGTAGCGCCAGCGGGCATAGTTGACCCATTTGTCTTTGACCATGTCCTCGCCGTACTGCATTTTAATGTCATAGCGCTGCTCTATTTCGATAAGCACGGCTTTGAGTGGCATCCGGAACTGGTCATCCGAGGTTTGTGCGGTGAGTATACCCGACCAGTAAATGCAAATAACGAGGACCAGTATCTTTTTCATGCAGGCAATCATTGAGCTATTATTAAGAATTACTGATTATTAATTATTGATTATTCCTTTGCTTCGATGGTGCAATTTATCCAATGATTGGTTGTCCGTTTGCTTCGCCGGACCAATGACCGGTAAATTAACAATGAATTACTGTAATTGAGCAGGTCATCGCTGATCATTGGACGATACCTTCCGTAAGGAGGTTGATAGTTGCCGTACGTATATCTCCGCATCGACCTGCTGCAAATGGCGGTAAATTTATTGTAAGAGGAAGTTTAACCCGTCCTTTACTATCATGACCAAAATAAGCCATTCTACGCTGACTGCTTCTGCTGCGGGCATCGCATCAAGAAAACAACCTTTCCCTATTATTTTGAAAGCAGGGCTAATAGCCGGTATCCTGGATATTCTTGCTGCTTTTGTGAGTTATATGATCAAAACGGGCAAGAACCCTTTCCCGATCCTGAATTATATTGCCAGTGCCGCATTTGGCAAAGAAGTGGGTTATGGGGACAAAACCCTGATGCCGATCCTGGGCCTCTTGTTTCACTTCCTGATCGCTACGATATTTGCCGCTATCTTCTATTATATGTGGCCATTGATCAATAAGGTAAGTAAGAACTGGGTTGTTTCCGGTCTGGGGTATGGCGTACTCGTATGGGTGGCCATGAACCTGGTGGTACTGCCGCTGACCGCCGCTCCCGGTGTAGGGAAACATACTACCTCAGGGGTTATTACAGGTATGCTGATCCTGATGGTATTTGTGGGACTGCCCATTTCCTGGGTTATTTCCCGGTACCGCAATGCCCACCTGCGCTGAATCATTTTCCACTCCCTGTTACATACTCCCCTCTGCATGGGGAAATTGACTGGCCAGGCGTACTGAGAGGCGCCTGGCTGGTCTATGAATACTTAGTGTGTACGCTTTAACCCTGGATCTTAGCTGGACCTCAACTGGACCTAAGTTAACGGATTGCCTGGGGGAGCATGTCGCAACCCACCCTAAATAGCCCCGGGATGACCTGGATATCCTCAGAAAAATTGCCTTCCCTGCCGGATTTCCGCTACTTTTGTAACCAAACGGTTACTACAATCCTATATCATGAGACGTGATGTTTTCCAGGCAATAGCAGACCCCACCCGCCGGCAAATTATTGGGTTACTTTCTCAAAAGACACTGACATTGAACGGTGTAGCAGAGAATTTTGAAGTAAGCAGGCCCGCTATTTCGAAGCATATCAAGATCCTTACAGAATGCGGGCTGATCGTGATCCGCCAGCAAGGGCGGGAACGGTTTTGTGAGGCCAACCTGGGCAAGCTGAAAGAAGTAAGTGAATGGGCGGAGCAATACCGGCTATTCTGGTCCAAAAAGCTGGATGCGCTGGAGAATTTTCTAGCTACCGAAGTACAAGCGAAGAAAAATCAACAATAGTATTCATTTTGTTTCTCTATGGAATCATCTTCCCGCTACGGCACTATTAGCAAGGGTACTCAGGGCTACACGGTACGCATAGAAAGGCTGTTGGCCTACCCGGTAGAACAAGTATGGCAAGCCATCTCTGATCCAGCCAAAATGGCCATATGGCTGGCTGAGGTAACAACGGAGTTAAAAGAAGGCGGCCCCTTCCATCTTCATTTTACGAATACCAATTGCGACAGCCGGGGTAAGGTGACCCGGATAAAGGAACCTACGCTGTTGGAATTTACCTGGCAATTGGACCAGGAGCCGGTATCGCTGGTGTGCTGGGAATTGTTTCCGGTTGGCAATGCCGCTTGCCGGCTGGTATTGACCCACCAACAATTGACAGGGGATATCAGCGGTTTTGCTGCCGGTTGGCATGTGCACCTCGACATCCTGGAAGAGCTCCTCAGTAATAACGTGGACAGCTTTTACTGGACCTGGCAGATGTGGAAGCCGAAGTACGAGGAGTATAAAAACAATTTCAAACCATAAGACCTTCTTTCTCTTATTTCTTTATAAAAGAAAGGGTTTGCTGTGTGGTGTTGCCAGCCACATCACTGATACTAATGGCCAATTGATGTTTACCGGACTTACAATCTCTGGGAATAATCAGCGTGAAATCATTTCCTTTCCTGTCGAACAAGAGCCACTGACGATCCAGTTCTACCCGGAAACTCGTCACTCCATCTGTTTCATCACTACATAGGAGTTTCATTTCGATATCATCTGTTGTAAATGACTGGCCCGACTGCCAGTTTACCAGCCGGATAGTGGGCGGCATGGTGTCGATCAATAATTGAACAGTACCCAGGGTATTGAAAGATGCTGTGAGCCAATTGTCTTTCCAGGTGACTTTGCTGGTAAACTTCTTTTTACCATTGTTCAATTGCATCACCACCTGTTTCTTCAATCGTTCGGTAACAAAAGGCAAGGCTTTGAGGGACACCTTGTAATTATCGTGCACAGGGATGGAAGCATTGTGCAGGCTCACCAGCGCTGAGGCTTTGTGTGCGCCGGTGACAGCTTGTTGTTTCAGGGCAAAGTATACGGTATCATAGAAAGCTGCTTTGCTGAAATATACTTTACAGTTGTTGGCTGTTACTGTATTCTCTTTGCCGGGCAATAAGATCTTTGTATCGGGTGTGAGGGGTAGTGGATCTTCGATGGCGCCGCTGTACTGCACCTCGTTTTCAAAGGTGGTGATGTTGTTGCTTACATCAAAGAGGCGGATATTGATGCGGTGTATGCGTCCATCTGACAGATCCAGGATACCACTACCCTTCCAGGCGGGCAGGTGATTGCCTGGCAGTGTTGCCAGGTGCTGTACATACATACCATCGCGCATCCATTTGGAATAATCCACGCAGGCATTGATGTAGCGGCTGTCGGCGTAGGAGAAATTATCCATGGTTGATTCGTGAACCAATGAATCATCCAGCCTTAGCTCGATGCGGTAAATGCCAAACTGGAAACGGTTGTCGTTGCTCTTGTCCTCGGCCCGGATGCCCAGACTAATGAGGGGCGCCCGTACTTTGATAACCTTACGGGCTGCGTGATATGCATCTTCAGCCCTCTTCAGGGAGATGCTACTACCGGGTGAACGATAGGTACTGTATTGCCTGTTGTACCAATACAATCCTTTTAGTACGGGTGGTTGATCGTCGGCCATCTCAAATCCATACAGGAGGGGATTGAGGTTATTGCCGGTGCGGGTATTCCTTATTTCAAAATGCAGGTGTGGGGCTTCTGAACCGCCTGTATTGCCACTAAGGGCAATTTCCTGCCCCTTACTTACCAGGAAACGGTCAGCGGCAAAGCTTATATCCTGCTCTCGTTTTTGGTCTGCCTGCTGCTGTGCTTCCACTGCGGCTTCCAGCGGTTCGTAAAACCGATTCAGATGGGCGTATACGGTCGTGTATCCATTGGGATGGGTGACGAATATGGCTTTACCCAATCCATATTCTTCAATGATGATGCGGCTCACGTAGCCATCTGCCACGGCAAATACGGGCAGGTTTTCCTGGCCATTGGTGCGCACATCGAGTCCCATGTGAAAATGATTGCTACGCAGTTCACCGAAATTGCCAGACAGGCGGAAAGGGAGCGCTATGGGATCACTAAACATGGACAGGGACGAATCGTACAACCTATAAACCACCACAGCGGAGATTAGCAATGCGGGTAAGGGCCACCACCTGACCCATGAGCGGGCTGACGCTCTGGCAGGCCTGGGCCTGGCATTTTTTGGAATAGATGCCTGTTCTTTGGGCCGTGCAGGTATATCCATAGTGATGGGCATGGGCCGTTGGCCCCTGGTAGCAGGATTGTTCATACAAATGTTTTTTGGAAGAATAACCGGCCGGCCAGGTACATTCCACTTCAACGCTATCTTGTTGAAAACGTATTTTACCTGTTAGCGACGGAAACAGGTAAACTGTCCTTTGGACATGGTAGAAACCCTGTCCACCGAAACACCCGGCTGCCGGTCAAGGTGAATAGTCAATAAAATCTGGTAATCAGGGTGAACCGCTTTTGGAAAGCGCCCCACTCTTTGACACAGTTTCAGAATGGAAAATTAGTCTTGCAGGGAGGGGTATCCAATCCAAATCGACAAACAAGGGTTGCATCTCTACAAACAGGGAGTGACTGCTGAAGGGTGTTTGGCAATTAATAATACCTTTGACTGATGCGAAAAAGATTGATCCTGCTGTTCGTCATTTTTGTGGCTTTGTATTTCCTGTTGCATATCGCATATGACCTGCCCAACCTGGTAAATGGACGTTCACGTTTTTTGACAATGCCGAGAAGTATGGGGGATATCTTCGGCGGGCTTTTGGAGATTGCTTTATACTTTCTATTTGCCCTGGTACCCTATCTCCTGTTTTACCATTTTTATCCCCGGCGGGTGGTGCCTGCAGTTGTGCTGACTGTGATCGCGCTCCCACTCATTTTCTATGTATGTTTTAAAACAGGAAGGGACCTGCGGCTGAAAAGCTATTTTCTCAATAATATATTCTATGCTTTCCTGTATACGGTGTATGGCCTGGTGTTTTTCTTTATCCGCTATGCACAGCATAAGGAACTAGAGCAAAAGGATATGGTGATACAGAACCGGCAATCTGAATTGTCTTTCCTTCGTTCGCAGATCAACCCGCATTTCCTGTTCAACAGCCTGCACAATATTTATTCACTCATGTACCAGAATGCGGCCGGTGCGCAGGAGGCCATTCTCAGTTTGTCGGACCTGTTGCGGTATATGTTGTATGATGCCAGTGAAAAAGTGCCGCTGCAAAAAGAGATCGATTATATTGCGCGGTACATTGAGCTGCAGAAAATAAGGTTTGATCACGTGATCCATGCACCTATGCATGTAACGGGTGATACGGCTGCTTTGCCGATCGCTCCATTGCTGTTGATCCCGTTTGTTGAGAATGCCTTTAAGCATGGCGACTTATCGGGCAACCAGGAAGGGGTAGAGATTACCATCCATGCGGGGCCGCGGAGTATCTATTTTCATTGTGTGAACCCTAAAGGGCAGGGATTGAAGGATGCGGCCGGTGGTATCGGGCTACAGAATGTACAGCGGAGGCTGGCATTGTTGTATCCGGATAAGCATACGCTGAAAATTGAAGATAAGGATAATCATTTCATTATTAACCTGGAACTGATCAATGAGTAATACTTCACCGGTGCGTTGTGTAATTGTTGATGATGAGCCGCTGGCGGTTGGGCTGTTGGTGCAATACGTGGAAAAAACACCGGGGCTTGAGGTGGTATTCAAGACCACGCATGTATTGGAAGCGCTGCACATCATTGAACAAGGGGAAGCAGACCTGCTTTTCCTGGATATTCAAATGCCGGAGTTGAGTGGCATGCAGTTCATGAAGCTGATTGGCAACCGCTGTAAGGTGATCCTCACTACGGCCTATACGGCGTATGCGCTGGAAGGCTATGAGCATGATGTGGTGGATTACCTGTTGAAGCCTTTCTCTTTTGACCGCTATATGATGGCGGTGATCAAAGCCAAAGAACGGTTGGAGGCCAGGCAACCGGCTGTGGCGAAGGAAGTGCCGGACCATATCTTTATCAGGGCTGAATACCGTATACAGAAGCTGGACCTGGATTCTATTTTCTACATTGAAGCTTTACGCGATTATATTGGTTTCCATACGCCCGGGGGCAAGATCCTGTCGCTGGAAAGCATGAAAAAGATGGAGGCCACGCTTCCCGCAGAAAAATTTATCCGCATTCATAAGTCTTACATTATCAATCGCAACAAAATTGAGTTTTTGGACCGTGGCAAGGTGGTGATCAATGGGCAGTACCTACCGGTGGGGGAAACTTACAGGGAGAAGTTTATGGCTCAAATCGGAATTATCTAAACTGTGTTAGTGTAAGCTAATCATTGAATAATAAACTGTTGAGAAGGATAACCGGCGTTTAACCCTCGTAGCCATGTTTTTCCGGGTTCCCGGAAGTTACGGGTAAACCCGTAGTATAAACGTAAGGGTTTGCTATTATTTTTACATAAAATACCAACACCTGCACTATAACTGCAGTCACACCTTTTATCTTTTCATCAAAGCGGCTATATTTGCGTTACCCCAAACAGTTACAACGAGTATTCAATATCGTTAAGTGTATCCGCTTGTAGGTAGGCGTACGGCCCCTATAAAGACATCCTTTCCTAAGCCCCCCGTAAATTGATGGGACAGGCCTGGAGAAGGCTATGTTACTGCTTTGGCTTTGACTCCTCAGCAAATTGGACTTAACCGTTATTGAGTCTGTATTCTACAGCAAAATGAGTACCTGCGCAGATTTCACATCTATTGCGTGAAGGTGCAATATTTACATGCCTTTAAAAAAATAGTCTGTCCTGTGAAACACACCGTAGCAACGGGTTTCCGGCGATACGCTATGGATAGTTTTTGCCTAAAATAACGGACATGACCGCAAAAAAAATCAAGCTGAAGCAAGTGGATATTCAACGCATAAAAGCGGTGAAGGATATCCTTAGCCATAAGCAGTTGCCACACACTACGATTCAGCACTTAGCCTATGAAGCAGGGATGAACCGAACCAAGCTCCAATACGGGTTTAAAAAACTTTTTGGTGTAAGCATCTATAGCTACCAGGTACAGATGCGCATGGAAAAAGCCAGAAAGCTATTAGTAGATACGGATAGACCGATCAAACAGATTGCGGCACTGGCAGGTTATAATACAATCAGCAGTTTTAGTGCTGCTTTTAAAAAGGCATTCAAAATATCACCTTCACAATGGAGAAATAAGCATCAATAAAAGAAGGCTCCTGTCTACGCGAGAATACATTATTTCTGATCAGTGTTTTATCTTTCTTATAATTTATTTTATATATACAATCATCCTTAAGCGCTATAGTGTAGTGAAAATAAGGTCTTTATAACCGTTATGGATGTATGCAGATGCCCCCAAATTTTGTGCAGATAGGAAAACTATTTGTGCAGATAAGACAAATGACTGACAGTAACTTGCAATCAGGTTTGAATGTAAACTGTAGTTTATGGATGTTGCTGATACTTGCCCCTTCTGCTTTGCAGAAGGTGAATGAGTCTGGATCATCAACCTCGTTGTAACACACCTGGAACCGGTTTGGGGGATTTCATAACCGGTTTCTTTTTTCTTAATGCCTCCCGGCATTGTCCAGGGTACTGGTTACTGTATAAGTTTCCGGCTGCCTGTATCCTTATGAATTACTATCCAATACCCTACCTGGTCCGGCAACCATATTCTGATAATGTATTCCCAGCTGTTAAAAAAACGGTTATGCATGCTGTCGTCATATTCCTTGGGGGAGTTATGCTGCAGAGAACATGATTATGACTGGTTACCTGCTGAAAGCCGTTACCTACCTGCTAACCTATTATCCCTGACCCAACAGGCGGGATGTAACGGCTTCTGCAGGTTCTGAATGGCAAATGGTCCTGATACGATGAAGAAGAAGATACCTGTACCTGGTGCGGGAGGTCAGGACAATACCCAACAATGTTTTTACAGGTAAAGAATAGGATCTCTGGTTAAGCCTGATTGGTTTGTATTCCAGACAATCAATGATTCCATCAGCTACCCTACGCCGGCTCCGTTATTTATACTCCCTGGAATGCCTTACCAGGCGGGGCCGGCAGTAGCGATGGACCCCACGTGATAATCTCCCAGACGGCTTCGACAAGGTTTGGACAAGCTCATTCCCGCAGAGCGGGATAAACTCTGACATGCTCCTTAATTCACGACATTGTCTTTTAATTAGCTTCATTAGCATAGATAGCTGTCACTACTTCCCGAATGGGAGTTGCTGTGCCTGTTCTGACCATGCTAAGGCAGATCAGGGCGGCTTCCGGAAGTCGCTTCTCAAAAAGGGCGATGCGCAGTAATTTTATAGAACGGCGTCTGTGGCTGCGGACGGCTTGTTCAGGAATAGCCAGGAGCCTGGCAATATCGATTGTTTTGAGCCCTTGTGCATAGGCTAATTTAAATACTTTACCACATTCTTCCGGGAGGCTTTCCACTGCTTCAAAAACGGCTTTCAATGTACCGGAGGTATCTATTTCATCTTTTACCGGGTAAACTTCCTGCTCTGTGAAACCGGTATTGGCCTCTTTTTCGCAGGCCGGCCTGCGATGGGTATAGGAAAGGTAATCATAACAGGCATTGCGGGCTGTGACATAGAGGAAGGCCCTTATATTGGCTATATTCTCAAAGTTGCCGCAAAGGCGGTATAGTTTTATAAAGGTCTCAACGGCAATGTCTTCCGATTCCCTCTTCTGGCAGGTGAGCCGTTGAGAGAAATAACGCAGGGAAGTATAGAAGCGATTGTAGATGGTGTTAAAAGCCATCGCTTCACCCTGCTGGAAACGTTGTATCAGTTCCTTTTCCGTAGATAGTTTGCGCATGTGCAAGTGGGGTTTAGTAAAAGTCGATCATATGATCAACTAATAGATCATGAAACAGGAAAGTAAGGACACCTGGTAAATGTTAACTGGTTGTGCGTTTCGTTTAGCTGAACAGGATTAAAAGCAGTAAAAGTTATTTAGCTGCAAGCGGCCGGGCATTTGCGGGGGGACTATGACCTAAGCCATCTATGTGGGTACAGAACTAGCTTCCAAAGAGTAGAACCAAAAACAGAGAGCCGGATTATTCCGGCAAACAATCAATGATGCCATTAAAATAGGATTTTTTTAGCACACTACGCAAGAATGGTGTTCTAACGTAGAGATTATTTTTCCAGACAATACACACATTAAAAAAAATGGGCTGTCCCTCCCGATCGCATCATTTTTAGGCATTGTTAAAACTATTTTTATCCTTTTGGTAGATTACCGGAAGTCCCTATCTTTGTACTGTAATAAAATTAATTACAGTATGAATAATGGCCGGTTTGCTATCTCTCTGCACATCCTCACGCTACTGGCGCACAAGGCGGGTGAGTGGTTGTCGTCGGAGTACATAGCCGGCAGTATTAATATTAACCCGGTATTGGTGCGCAAGGAGATCAGTAACTTGCGTGAAGCAGGCCTGGTAGAAAGTCGTGAAGGTAAAAATGGCGGCACTACTTTGGCGCTCCCTCCCTCCAAAATATTGCTGTCGGATGTATATAAAGCAGTGCGGCAGGAAATGCTCTTAGGTCGCACCAAAAACAGCCCCAATCCGGATTGCGTAGTAGGCAGACAAATCAATCAACACCTGGATGAGCTCTATACAGAAGTGGAGCAAACTCTAGTCCAGAAGCTGGGAAAGAAAACACTGGCGGAGTTCCATAAACAGTTCAGGTAATTTTTTTTACCATTAACTGTAACAATATTTGTTACACTAGTATTCACGATATAAAAACAAAACGTATGAAAATTGCATTGATCGGCGCATCCGGATTTGTAGGATCGCATGTATTGACAGAAGCGCTTCGGAAGGGCTATGAGGTGACGGCCATTGTAAGGCACCCGGAAAAAATAACGACGCAGCATCCGCTGCTAACGGTAAAAAAAGGAGATGTGTTGCAGGAAGAGGAAGTGGCCAGGCTGGTGGCGGGACATGATGTGGTGATCAGCGCTTACAACCCGGGCTGGCAGAATCCGCGGATCTATGAAGAATACCTGGAAGGTGCGCAAGCCATACAACGGGGCGTAAAGAAAGCAGGTGTGCGCCGATTGCTGGTGATTGGTGGAGCTGGTAGCCTGGAGATTGCGCCTGGCTTACAACTGGTAGATACACCAGAATTCCCGGCAGAATGGAAACCGGGAGCGCTGGCAGCCCGGGATTACCTCCATATCCTGAAAAATGAAAAGGAACTGGACTGGACGTTTCTTAGCCCTGCCATCATCATGCATCCAGGTGTAAAGACTGGTCGTACGGGGCAATACCGTACGGGTACAGATCAGCCGGTGTTTAATGTTGATCAGGTAAGTACTGTTTCAGTAGAAGACCTGTCAGTGGCGCTGTTGGATGAGGTAGAAAACAAGCAGTTCCTCCGCAAAAGATTTACGATCGGGTATTAATATCACAAGCATTCACTCAAAAATATAGTCATGGAAAACTTAACTACGGAGCAACCAGTGCTGTCGCTTACTGACCGTGCTGTACGTTACAAAACAATAAATGTTGACGGCGTCAATATCTTTTACCGGGAAGCAGGACAACCGGGCCGTCCGGTGATTTTGTTGCTGCATGGGTTCCCCTCCTCTTCGCATATGTACCGGCACCTGCTGGATCAGCTGAGTGATCGTTATCATTTGATCGCTCCGGACTATCCGGGCTTTGGCAACAGTGCTATGCCTGATCAGGCTTCGTACAATTATACCTTTGATCAGTTGTCGGTAACGATGGAAAAATTTATCGATGCTTTGTCATTGAAGAAGTTCAGTCTGTACATACAGGATTATGGCTCACCCGTAGGATTCCGGATCATTGTGCGCCGCCCTGAATTGGTGGAAGCTTTGCTGATCCAGAATGGCAATGCTTATGAGGAAGGGTTGGGACCAGCTATTGATGATGGCAAACGTTATTGGGCCAACAGGAATGAGGAAACTGAAAATGCGATGCGTGGTATCCTTACACCGGCGGGGACACAGTGGCAATATACAGATGGCGCCAACGATGCATCTAAACTATCCCCGGATGCGTGGGTGTATGATCAGTACTTCCTGGACCGTCCGGGTAATGCTGCCATCCAGTTGGACCTGCTTTATGATTACCGTAACAATATTTCATTGTATCCGGTATGGCAGGAATACCTGCGGAAATACCAGCCACCGGCATTAATCACCTGGGGGAAAAACGATCAGTTGTTCACGGCCGCAGGTGCGAAGGCTTTTCTGCGCGACCTGCCACAGGCTGAGCTTCACCTGCTGGATGGAGGGCATTTTGCGCTGGAGGAATATCACTATGAAATAGCGGATCGTATCGATCGGTTCCTGGTGAAGCAGGGAATCGGTGGTCAATAAATAAGAAACCCCGTTGCGTCATTTAGCGTAACGGGGTTTAGGCATAGGGTAATAAAACAAATAGGTGATTATAATTTGATAAACTCTACCCTTCTGTTGAGGGCTTTGCCTTCTTTGGTTTTATTGTCTCCTACAGGTACTGATTCGCCTTTTCCTTCTGTTTGGAGGGAGGCAGCATCGATACCGAAGGTTTCCTGTAAGGCTTTGGCTACTGCGGCTGCTCTTTTCTGCGACAATTGCAGGTTCTTCTGATCATCGCCATCGCTATCGGTATGCCCGATGATCTTTACTTTGATACCGGCATTTTCTTTTAAGACAGCGGCGATGTCTTTCAATACACCATAAGACTCGGGCCTGATCACATCGGCATTTACATCAAAGAGGATCCCGGTGGTAGAGAATTTACCTTCCTCCACAAGTTTGTGACGGGTATCAGGTATTCCTTTGGCGACTTTAAGATTGGAGAGGTACATGCCATACTCGGTTTCCTTGTAGCTGGATGTATGTACTTCAAACATCAGCTGGTTCATGAGGGTACCGGGCGATACTGCTTTGGGGGCATCGAATATTTTATCCTGGTTGGCCCAGATGCGCAAACGTTCTTTTTGTACCTGGATGGCAATATGTACGGGCTTACCAAAATAATCACTCATAACAGCTACCTGCTGGTCATCCCCATCGTAATAGACGCGCCCGGTCTTGTAGGTGCGAATATCCATCCTGGTACGCCCTGCATCGGCGGGATAAAAGATGCCTTCTATGCTGGCATACTTCCGGTAATTTTTGAGGAAATCATTGCCTGCTGCTGGTTCTCCGTTGGTGCCCAAAAAACCAAAGGAGAAATAAGGATAAAAGTGGCCATTGTATTTCAACTGCATGATTACGTCAAATTCTACTGTATAGTTTTCCCCGAACTCTTTTTCATTGCTGGTAAGGTAGAAGCTGCGTTGGTGCAGTTGCAGCCATTTACCAGGGAAATTGTTCAGGGTAACCACTTCACCGGTACCGGTGGTATTCCATCCTGTAGGTAATTCTCCGATGGCGTCCTGGTCGAAGCTTTCGGTATAAACGATCTGTTCGCCCGGGATAAAATCAAACCTGGAATTGCTCTTTAAGGCTGTAGGGGCAGGCGCCGTTTCCTGGGCAGTGGCCTGTGTTGTTGTAACTGGTGCTTTAGCTGCAGCAGTAGTATCAGCCGGTTTATTGCCCGATTTGGCAGCCTGTTCAGCCTTATCAAAACCTTTATCAACTCCTTTTTCAACTTTCTGTATTGCTTTTTGTTCGGCTTTATCGGCTACTTTTTTCTTTAACCGGTCCATGAATCCCTGGCAGAAAACGGTAACAGGGACCAGTAGCAGCACCATTATGAGTATCCTTTTCATTTACAGCGTATTTGTGGTGAAGGTTTATTGCAATTCCTGCAACCATTGTTTGGCAAAAGCCTGTACAGTAGTGGTTACTTCCTTGCCTGCGCGGAAGGCCATTTTCCAGTCGGCCGGTTTGCTCTCGTATTCTTTCTTTACAAAGACTTTCTTTCCGTTGCGCTCGACTAACTGGGCGTTGAAGTCTACCCCATTGGTAACTGCCATTAATTGTTGCAACCGGGCTTTGATCAGGGGTTTTACACCTGAAGGATACTTTTCTTCCCAATCTTTCATGCTTTGGCGATAGTCCTTCATGCGGGATTCATAATTCAGTTGTTCACCCTCTGCGGCTATTTTAATGATCTCACTATTGGGATCTTCATACTCCTTCAGGCTTGCTTTCAAGGTGGCAAGGGATTCCTGCATGGCTTTCTTCATGCTGGCATCGGTAGTGGTTTGGCCGAATTTCTCTGTGCTTTCTATGCCTTTTTTAATATCAGTGATAAACTTCCTGCGTACGGAATCAGCGCTTATAGCAGGTGCAGGTTCTGTGGGTTTGCTACGCTGGCGGTGGGTTTCGTAGTTTTTGGCAAAGGGTTCGCTATTCACATATTCCTTGGTATAAGTCAATAGGTCCCGGGCCACGGCAGCCCGGTCGCCCGACAGGATATTCTTGAAATTGCGGCCACTGTAATAGAAGTACCCGTTGAGGAAGCTTTCTTTGATGGAATTGGTGCCGCTCTGCTTACTGGTGCCCAATTGCTCCCAGAAGTCGGCATAGCGGCTTACCGCTTTAAAAGAAAGTAAACCAAAGATGGCAAATCCGGCCACAGTGATCAGTACAAGTGCCTGCAAGGCCATCCAGCTCTTTTTGGTGCGTTGTTGTTTCATGACTACAGCTAATAAATAATTAATGAAAATTGATTGAGCCGCAAAGATGGAACGTAACTGGCCAGTGGGAAAGTGAAGGGTGTATGACCTGTTAAATTGGACGTTTCAAGTGAAGTATTGGGAATTTAAGATGCAGGATTGAGGGACTGGAGTGCAACTGGCGCAAGGCTTAAAGGGAATCTCCTGAAATACCGGCCCAATTCACACAAAGGAATCCTCAATTCATCCGGATTATTCCCCATTCTATAGAAACGCCTTAACTTGCCTCTGACAAAAGATGGTAATTTGTTATAATAATGACAGTAGACGCCCACTCCACCCTCAAAAGGTTTACACTGCCACAATACACCCGTAAAGACATCTGGATCTTTGCGGCGGTAGTGCCTGTCATTGTATTGGTATACAATTCCTTACTGTTTGGCGCCCGTTTTTTTACAGAGAGAAAGGTGTTCTTATGGGCCAGTCTGGCCACCTTCGTGATCCTGGGCAGTTTCTGGTTTGTCTTTACCTGGATTGCGGTAACGCTGCGCAACCGTTTCCCCCAGGACAGGGACCTGATGAAAAGGATGCTGATCTCCATTTTCCTCTTTATCCTGATCAATGCGCTTATTGTAACGATCCTCTTCTGGGGTTATGACTACTTCCACTTCCTCAATTATGAGTTGAACCAGGTGCGGTATCAATGGACGCTGCTTTCGGCCGCGATTTTCAATGTTTTTATTACGATCCTCCATGAAGGGGTAGATAGTTTTGATAAATGGAAAAAGACGATGCTGGAAACGCAGCAATTGAAGAAGGAATATATGCAGAGCCGGTTACTGGGGCTTAAAAGCCAGATGAACCCTCATTTCCTGTTCAATAGTCTTAACTCGCTGTCGAGCCTGATCAGTGAAAACACGGAGGATGCGGAAAAATTCCTCGATGAGATGAGCAAAGTCTACCGGTACTTACTGCGAAGCGACGACAGGCTGGTAACACTGGGTACTGAGATACAATTCCTGCACAGTTATTATTATCTCCTTAAAGTGCGTTATGGCGACGGGATCAATATTCACCTGCAGGTAAGGGAAGAGCAACTCAGTCTATTGATGGCGCCGCTCACCCTCCAATTGCTGGTTGAAAACACCTTTACGGCCAATACGGTGAGTAAAGACAGTCCGCTGAACATCAACATCAGTTCTCTGGGTGAGCAATGGTTGCAGATACAACACAATGTTCAACAGAAGATCCGGATCGGTATGCAGGAATCTGAGCCTGCCGGTCTTGACAATATCATTAATAAATACCGTTTGCTTTGTCGCCAAACGGTAGCTATACGGCAAACAGACAAGCAACGTGTTATTCATATTCCTTTGATCGAACAGGAAGAAACAACGGTTACATGATTAAAGCATGGATGAAACCTTCGCGGGTGGAATGGATCACTTTTTTCACGCTGATGCCTGTTCTCAGTGTGTTGCTGAATCATTTGCTGTTTGGCGACCGGCTGTGGCATGATCCTGCGATATGGTTGTACTCTTTTACGCTGATCTATGTACAGGGTTTTATTTCCTGGTACCTGCATATTGTGAGTATGCACTGGCTGCGTATCCGGCTGCCAGACCTGCAACAAACGTTGCTAAGGCTGATCGTGCTGGCCATTACGCATATTATCCTTACCAGCATTACGTTTGCCGGCCTGTTCTATGGCTATGACTATTTCCATTTCCTGGGTTATGTGCTGGACGTGCACCAGTTTAAGACCTCGATCCTGCTGGCGGTAGCGCTTACACTGATCGCTACCACTTCCTGGGAGGCGGAATATGTAATCATTAAATGGAAGGCCAGCCTGGCAGAAAAAGAAGAGGTGCAGCAGATGGCGATTCAATACGAGTTTGACACGCTGAAGAGCCAGGTAAACCCGCACTTCCTCTTTAACTGTTTCAATACGCTTTCTTCACTTATCTCGGAAGATCCTAAACAGGCAGAAAGCTTCCTGGATGAGTTGAGCAAGGTGTACCGGTACCTGCTGCGCAACAATGAAGATGGGCTTTCGACGCTGCAGAATGAACTGCGGTTCATTCAATCCTATTACCGGCTGCTGAGAACGAGGCATGGTGAAGCGATCCAGATACAGCTGGAAGTAGACAAACGTTATGACAGCTACCTGCTGCCTTCGCTCAGCCTTCAATTGCTGGTGGAAAATGCGGTGAAGCACAATATTGTATCGCGACAGCAGCCATTGGTGATCGACATTTTTACAATGGCTGGTAATCAGCTGGCGGTGAATAACAATTTACAGTGTAAAACGATCAAGGACCCTTCCAACAAGATAGGCCTGGCCAATATCCGGCTGAAGTATGAACTGCTGGAACAGCCGGGCTTCCAGGTATTGTCGGACACACGCAATTTTACGGTGATATTGCCCCTGATCTGGGACAGTGGTTATGAAAAAAAGATCAGTGCGATTCAAAAACAGATACACCCTCATTAAAAACAACTCATAAAAGGTTTATATATGAAAATTCTAATCGTAGAAGACGAAGAACTGGCAGTCAAGAAGCTGCAGAAAACGCTGGCCGGTGTTGATGCGCAGGCGGAAGTGGTTGGTGTTACGGACAGTATTAAAAGTACGGTAGACTGGCTGCAGGAGAACCCCTCGCCCGACCTGATCCTGATGGATATTGAACTGAGTGACGGGCAGAGCTTTGAAATATTCAGCAGGACAGCGGTTAAGAGTGCTGTGGTATTCACTACCTCTTATGATGAGTACGCACTGAAAGCATTCAAGGTAAACAGCATTGATTATCTGTTGAAGCCGATCCAGAAGGAAGACCTGGAAACAGCGCTTAATAAATACCGGCAAATGAAGGACCTCTATGCTGCCGGCAATACGCATACGGACCTGAATGTAGAAAGTCTGGTAAAAGAATTACGCCAAAAGCTGCAACCGAAGGAATACCGGAAGCGGTTTCTGGTAAAACATGCGCAGAAGCTGGTGTCGATCGAGGTAGAAGAGATCGCTTATTTTTTTAGTGACGGGCGACTGAACTTCTTTAAGACGTATGACAACCGCAAATTCGTGGTAGACTATACGATGGATGAAATGGAAGACATGCTAGATCCGGACCGCTATTTCCGCATCAGCCGGGCTTTCTATATTGCCGTGGACAGTGTAGACCAGATCCATGACTATTTTGGCAACCGCCTGTTATTGCATTTAAAACCTGCAGTAGATAAGGAAGCGATTGTAAGCCGTGAAAAGGTGAGTGATTTTAAGAAGTGGATGGGTAAATGAGAATACAGAATATAGAATACAGAATTTAGAATTTAGAACAAGATACGTGGGCTTAGCCCACTGGTACCAGTAATATAACAGAAGCACCATTCTTGTCGGCCTGGATATCCAGCTCGGCCTGGATGGTGCTTGTGCGTTTACTCAAGAGGTCGAGGGTTTGCAAGGAGAAGAGGTCTGCCTCGCTGCTATATATACCATCATCCTGTACCTTTAAGGAGAGCCTGGACTTCACCAGGTCGATATTGATGAGGATATGGTTTCCCCTGGATTCCTGCACCATATTACGTAATACTTCTTTGAAGATGAGCAACATTTCATGGCGCGATTTCATGTCGAGCTGCAGGGAGCGGACCTGTTCATCTACAAGTATATCAATGTTGGCACCGTGACGGTTGATGAGTGCATCAACAAATTCCAGCATCCGCAGCAGTGATTTCTCCATGCTATCGTTTTGGGGATCTATGCTCCACAACATATCGTCCATAGCAATGATCATGTTGTGGCTTTTTTCACTGATCTGGTCAATGTATTCTTTGGAGCGGGTCAGGTCTTTATCGGCTTTGATCTTGGCCATCTCGCTCAGCATGTTGATATTGTTGAGGGTAGTATTGATATCGCTGTGGAGGTTGCCGGCAATTTGTGTACGCATGGCCTGGAGTTCGCGGATGCGTCTCATGCGTTCGCGGTCTATCCAGTAAAGGATGCCAATGGCCAATAGTACCAGGAAGGAGTAAAACCACCAGGTGCGCCAAAAAGGAGGCTCCACACTGATCCGCAATGTAGTAATGGCTGCGCTTTCCACGCCATCTGCATTTTTACTTTTTACCTTGAAGATATAATTGCCCGGTGGAAGGTAATTGTATATGGCCTGACGGCGATCATCTGCATGCACCCAAACCTTGTCTACTCCCGCCAGCTGATAAAAAAAATCAACCTTATCCTGGCGTGTATAATTGAATCCGCCAAATTCAATCATGATCGAGCTTTTATCATGTTGCAGGTGAATGGCAAAAAGTTTGCTCACTGAATCCATGGCGAGAGACACATTGGCCAGGCTGATATCCTTGATTACTGCATTGGGCGGCGGGCCGCTTTTTATCATTTTTTCGGGATCAAAGACAACGAAGTTGTGGGCACTGGTAAAGAGGAGGCGGCCATCGCTCAGGTGGTGGGCGTCGTCCATCTCAAAATAGTCAACCGGCATCCCATCCCTCCTGTCAAAATAGGTAAAGATCATTTTCTCGAGGTTCACCCGGCAGATACCACTGATCATACCCAGCCATAGCATTCCCCGTTTATCTTTTGCCAGGCACATCACGTTATTGGCGGGTAATCCTTCATCGGTACTGATGAAGCTTACATTGCCGGTTCTGATATTCAGCAAGGAAAGTCCATGATTAGCAATCACGAGGGTACTGTCATTGATCTGTACTATATCGCTGGGACTGTCGTTCCATAACCTCCTTCCTTTGGGGCCTTTAGCGCCATATTTTTCGATGACGGTTTCGGTGATCGGGTCAATTTTCTGCAATCCGAATCCCATGGTGCCTACCCATACATGGCCTTCGGAATCTGCAAATACTTTTAGAATCAGTCCTGTGCGGATGATCTCGGTAAAGCCATCCTTTAATTCCTGGCCGGGATGGTGTGTCCATTTTACTACCTGGCCGCTTTGTGTGCCAAACCAGAGGTTGCCTTGCTTGTCCTGCGCCACCTGCCGGATAGTACGGCGCTTAAAAATATCAAAGAAATGTTCTTCTGCCTTTCCGGTAGCGGGGTCGTAAATGATGATCAATCCATCCTGGGCTCCCATCCATATTTTACCGGTGGTACGCTGACGCATCATACACCATATGGCATAGGGCTGCTCATAGCGTTTCAGTGCCGGCGGCAGTTGAAGGGGCTTAAAATTCCTGTCGTAGGCGTAGAGGCCGATGCCCCAGCCGCCGATCCAGACCTGGTTGCTGTCTACTTCGAGCACACACTTGGAAGGTCCATCAACAACGCCGGTTCCATTGGGGCGCAATAAATTATAGGCATTGAATATCTGGGCATCGGGATTGAACAGAAAGAGTCCATTGCTGGTGCTGACCCATAAGTTTTGAGCACGGTCTTCGTACATATAATCAGCCACATCAAAACTGAGGCTCTGCTCATCTTTGTGTTCATTGCGTAATCCTTGTAAAGCATGCTGGCCACCTACATATTCGGCAACAAATGGCAAACCAAAGATCCACAGACGGCCGTTGCGTTGTTGCAATACACCTTTGATCTCTCCGTAGCCACCACCATACAACTCCTGGGTAATATTGTGTTCTTTCTTTTCACCGGTTTGGGTATTGTAAACATGCAGCCGTGGGCCACCGTCCTTTTTCTGGTTCCAGGTGGCCATTACAGCATAACCTTTTTCGTCAATATGCGGCAGGTATACATTGTAAGCATCACCCATGGCAGCGATGATCTTATTGCCATCGGGATTGTGCCCGCGGTAATTGATGTTTTTGGTGGTTGGGTCGTACATGACCAGGCCCGAATCGCAGCCCAGCCAGGAACGTCCGGTAAGGGTATCATAAAAAAACGCCTGCCGCTTCCAATGGGCAGGTTTATACATTATTTTTTCGGTAAAGATGAAGGCGTTGGAATCGGGAATGAATTCATAGGTTTCATGCCATCCCGTCAACAGCAATAATTTTCCTCCCTTCATTTCTACCATTTCCTTGTGCACATAGACCGTTGGCTGTGCTCCATCCTTCCAGCGTATGGCTGCTGCGTGGTAGGAAAAACGATCGGTATCAAAAATGCCGATCTTATTATCTGCGGTGAGTACCCATAACCTGTTTTGTTTATCCATATATACCCTGCCTACATCATCGTCGGGCGGGGTAAGCGGGTTGCCGTGCCTGTGTTTGTAGCTGGTGAACTTATTGCCATCATAGCGTTGCAGGCCATTGGGCGTGGCCAGCCAGATATATCCTTTGTGGTCCTGTACCAGGTTATTGACCATATTAGAAGCAAGACCATTGAAAGTGCTGAATCGAGTAAATACATATTGCCGGGTATCGGGGATTGCCGCAGAAGGAGCAGCAAGAAATTGGTTAGTGCCTGTTCTTTTGCCAATTATCTGGCGCGACAGGGCCACATTGCTCCACAAAAAGAGCACCACAAGAAAAAAGCAATATTTAGACAACGACTGAGGGGGTTAAAGTACTTGTCAAATATAGCTATGATTACCGATATGAAGCGACATGTGCTGTAAAATTATCGTCAACTCATCCAACATGACGTACACTTCATACAGGCTGGCATTGGCCAGCAGGCGGGCGTGCTGCAGCTTTGTGAAAATTATTTCAATAGCAATTTAACCGCACCAAATTATTATCAAATGAAAAAAGTGTTTTTGAGCTGCCTGGCAGTGGCAGCATTGGCAACCGCATGTAAGAAAGACAAGGATGATGATGGTATTTTAAAGGGTAATGTGCAGCAGCTTTATAATGGCAAAGCGTGGACCTGGTCGAAACTGAAGACGGATGGTACTCCGGAAAAGCTGGCCATTTCGATTAGTGATGGGGCGTTGAATAGTGTTCCGATCAACTCGAATCATACTGGTCATGAAAATCACCTGGTACTTTCGCTCAACGAGAAACACGGGACGCCTTTTAATCACGTATTGCTGGACTGGAACCCCAGCGGCCATGAAGGTCCGATGTATATGTTGCCGCATTTTGATTTCCATTATTATTTTACGACACCCGCAGAAGTGGATGCAGTTGTAGAAGGTCCTGCCATGAACAAGTTTCCGGATGCGGCTTATCTTCCTGCCGGCCATATTGCCCCGGTACCCGGTGTTCCCAAAATGGGTATGCACTGGCTGGATCCCACTTCCGGTGAATTGGGCGGCGGACAGGTGTTTACGCAAACTTTTATTTATGGAAGCTATGACGGTAAGGTGACTTTTATGGAACCTATGATCACAAAGTCATTTCTCGACACGACGACCAATTTTAACAGGCCTATTCCGCAACCTGTGAAATTTCAGAAAGCAGGCTACTATCCTACCAAAGTGAACATTAAAAAACACGATGGTGTAACGGATATAATTATGGAAGATTTTGTTCAGCGTCAGGCTTCTTAAAAGGAAGGCGTATTTACAGTATATAGCGGGGCTTAGTGAAGGCCCCGCTTTTTTTGTGGTGATACGCTTGCGAAGGGCTTCGACAGCCCTTCGACCGGCTCAGGGTGACAGCAGAAGGCCGGCGGGAAAATGTGGCAGATCATTCGAAAGTTGTTGCAATTCATTCGGGTAGGGTTGGTTATCCCGGACAGGGTATCGGATATTTGGATCAGTAGCAAAAATTCGTATACTATGGACCGCTATAATATTTTCAACCAGGTACACAAAGGGTTAAGGGCTTTTTTGTATGAGACAGGGATGCAGGTGCAACAAACTGATTTTACCAGGGAGGAAGAAGTTGTGCGTGCGCAGGAAAGCATTGAGGAAGCACTGTATTATTTTAATCAGCACATCCTGCATGTAGAACGCTTTATTTTCCCTTTTGTCATAGCATATCATCCACAGCTGATAGGGAATATCAAGCAGCAATACCAGACGAATACGGTACAGGCACAAAAGCTGCGGGGGGCGATGAATGCCTATTGTCATGCGGTGGGAGCCGAAGAAAAGACTGCAGCAGGCAAGCTCATCCTGAAAGCTTTTACCAGCTTCCTCGTCACGCACCTTGATTGTTTGACACGGGAGGACAGTCTGCTGAACAGTTTACTGTGGCGTTATTACAATGATGCTGAATTGCTGGGGCTGGAAAAAGAGATCGTAGGCAAGCTACCGCCGCGAGACCTGGCTATGCTGAGTAAATGGGTGATCCGCGGCATGAACAATGCGGAGATCATCGGGTGGCTGCGGGCCATAGAAAAGACATGCATCTCTTCTATTTTTAGTAGTTTCTTTAACAGTGCAGAAAAAGAGTTGCCGGATTGCCGGTGGCAGCGAATCCAGGAAGCGCTTGCAGAAGGGACGGAGATATAGAGGAAAGAATACAGAATGACGCAAGCTGATGACGCCCAAATGGGCTGCGGGAAATCAGGTATCTTCGCTGGATGATACAGCTTCAACAAGTACATCATATTGCGATCATCTGTTCAGACTATGAACGGTCGAAACAATTTTATACGGATATATTGGGGTTTACGATTCAGCAGGAAGTGTACCGGGCGGCCCGGCAGTCTTATAAGCTGGACCTGTGTCTGAACGGTGAATACCTGATTGAGTTGTTTTCTTTTCCCGATCCCCCACCCCGCCCCAGCCGTCCTGAGTCCTGCGGATTGCGGCATCTTGCTTTTGCAGTAGCTGATATTGAAGCCGCGGTGAGCTGGCTTGGTTCGCAGGGAGTAGTGGTGGAATCTGTCCGCATAGATGAATATACAGGCAGGCGGTTTACTTTTTTTGCTGACCCGGATGGGCTGCCGCTGGAGCTGTATGAAGAAGCGGGATAGAAAAATTGAGTCAGATCAATTTTTATGCATGAGCGCAATAAGGCGAGGCAATGGTTTGCATCAAACACATTCACCACTCGCTATTGTATTATCTTTCTCAATGATCACAATAAATAAAATAGGTAGGGTTTCCTTGTATTAGCGCGTGGTGGCCACTATATTGTACTTAACTAAATCCGTACTCTATGTTACTTACTTTAACCCTCCAGGTTTTTGTTGTTGTGTTTGTTATTGCCCTGCTGTGGCATATTTTTGAAAAGGCAGGCCAGCCCGGCTGGGCCTCTATCGTTCCCGGTTACAATGTTTATATACTCCTTAAGATCACCGGTGTGATCAAGAGATAAGGTTTATTCAATCTACTCTCTTCTCTTTTTTTATCTACTCTATTTAGCGGTTTCCTGGTCAACGTTACAGCATCGACACTGTTACTACTTTACCAAAACACACTGTTACTACTTACCAAAACAAAAAATGAACCCCGGGGTCTTATACGCCTCCTCTATCGTATAAGGTACCGGTGATAGTCAGGGGCAGTTATCGTATAACTGCTTCGGGCTTTATACAGGCCTGGCGTGGTTTTGACTATTATCAAGGAATTAAATATATGAGTTGCTGCGCAGCTTTTTGAATAGGTATTTCAAAGCTTATCTAATGGCCTCAACTACTTCAATTAACACATAAGTCAATTATACTTTATTCTTTTTTATCATGCAGCAACAATCTGCATGACGTTAAATCGTTTTAATGTTCGAAGTAATGTAGTTGACCCCTACACTTCCGGAAACCCCTAAATCCATTTTCCATGCAAAGACATCTACACAAGTGGAGGCTTGTGTTATTGCTAATTGCGATTAGCTGCTTAAACAGTATTAATGCCTTCAGCCAACTAAGCTTTACCTTTTCTTCGGTAAGTGGTAGCTGGAACTCTATCAGCGGTACCACTGTCTTCACCAGCAACGAAGACGATCGATTGTCCAGTAATCTATTTCTTGGTTTTACCTTTTACTATGCCGGTGGCGCTTATTCTGATTTCAGGGTGAGTACCAACGGCTGGCTTAGTTTAGGTAATAACACCACGAATACACTGAACAGCAACGCCCTTACAACCACCGGTAACGGCCCTATCATTGCGCCTTTATGGGATGACCTTTGGATACCGGCCAATGGTCTATCGTATCAGGTAACCGGTACTACCGGTAGCCGGGTTCTAACAGTTCAATGGAATAATGCACGATGGAACTACAGTGCTACAGCGGCTGTTATATCTTTCCAGGTAAAATTGTATGAGGGCACCAATGTTATTGAGTTTATTTATGATCAGAATAATAAGTCAGTCAAAGATGGCTCGGCCTCTATCGGGATTAACGGTGGCGTAAGCGCTACGGATTTTTATTCTGTCAGCGGCCTGGATGGCTCGGCTGTAGCCACTTATGGATCGGAAACAAACTGGCTTTATCAAAAGCCGGAGGATGGCCGGACTTACCGGTGGACGCCCAATAATATGACGTATCTTTCTTCTACTACTGGCCAGATCACGACCAATGTGTCGAAATGTAATACGCTGCAACAAGGAATTATTAGTGTACAGGTGGTAACAAAGGGTGTAACCTCTCCCATCAATCTTACACAGATCAAATTTGATATTGTTACTACGGCGGTTGCCAATTTAACAGGTATTCATGTTTATTATACGGGGGATGCAAATGGATTTGCGCCTGCCAATGAGTTTGGGGGAGCTACGATCACGCCTGTAGCGACCACGATCACAGTTAACGGATCACAAAGACTGGTGCCGGGTACCAATTATTTCTGGATCGCCTATGATGTGAATCCGGCAGCGCCGGCAGCGGCAACGCTGGATGCCCGGTGTACGGAATTTACTGTGGCAGGAACGGCCTATGCTCCCAGTGTAACCAATCCGGCCAGCTGGCGAACGATCGTTGCCTGTACTGCGGCACCCGGCGGCATTACCGGACCTAGTTTCTGGGTAAAGGCAGATGCCGGTACCTCCAGTACAACAGATAATACTAAGATAAGCAGCTGGAATGATCAATCGGGTAATACCCGGCATGCCACCAGTAGCAGTACTGACCACCAACCCAGGTATAGAAATACGGCTACGAAAAACATGAACTTTAACCCGGTGGTTGATTTTGATGAAGCGGATCAGGATGTAGATGATGCTGACTTTATGGATATTACCAGTAATGGTGTTATGTCTACGGCCAGCAATCCTTACGAAGTGTATGCGGTGATCGTTCCTGGTGCGAAAAATCTAAGCACACCCGGTAAGTTTTTGTTTGCCGGCGAAGCCGGTATGAATAAGTTCAATGCATTTGACGTACGTAGCGGTTACTCTGTGAATGACAGCTGGAATATGAATGACCTGATCGTTGGCAATATGTGGGCGACAGATACGCTCAGTATGTTTACGTTTGATTATAATTATAGCCGCCGTGAAACTTTCAAGGCAGGTGCTTCTATTGGCACGCAGACGGGTTTTGGCCGGATTGCCACCAACATGAATAATGCGCTTGGCTATCAAAAAAGTGGTAACCTGGAATTCTATGATGGCAGCATAGCAGAAATCATCACCTACGCCAATACCTCGCATGGCACCACTACGCGGGAGAAAGTAGAAAGCTACCTGGCTATTAAATATGGCGTTACGCTTCCGCATAACTACCGGGCTTCGGACAATACGATTGTATGGAATGTGGCTACCAATGCTGCCTATAACAATAATATCATAGGTATCGCCAGAGACGATATCGGTTCCTTGTTACAAAAACAGTCCAGGAGCACTTCATCCAGGCCTGATGTACTGACTGTCTATATCGGAGCGAGTGAAACAGTGAACCAGGCTACGAATACGGGCAGCTTTACAGCCGGTGATAAATCGTTCTTTGTGGTGGGACATAACAATGGTCTTCCTTTTGCCTCCTACCAGTTTACCGGTGAAAGGCCGACGGGCATTTGTTGCCGCATCGTACGGGAATGGCTGGTTCAAAAGACGAACTTTACGAATACGGATGTGAAACTGAAGTTCAACTTTGACGCAATCACGCCAGGTTATATTACATTGAATGCTTCGGATCTGCGGCTGCTGGTAGATGCAGATGGCAATTTCAGCAATGCTACAATCCTGAGTTCACCCACTCTTACCATTACGACTTCGGGTGCTGTGGCTACGGTGACGGTTCCTGCTTCTGTATTCAATAGCACGCCTTATTTCACCCTGGCTTCGGTATCTACCACTACTATTCTGCCATTGCAGCTGAAAGCGTTCTCGGGCTTGTGTAAGGATCAGGCGGTACAAGTGAAATGGACCACAGCCACGCCTGCCATTGCTGATTTCAGTGTAGAGCGCAGTAATGATAAGGTCAATTTCTCTGCGGCCGGTACGGTTAAACGGAACGCATCTGGTAACTATGTGTGGACGGATCAATCGCCACTCCCGGGTACTATTTATTACCGTTTGAAAACGACGAATGAGAACGACATGGTGCTGTATTCTCCGATCATTACGGTGAGCAGCTGTAATACGACAGGTATACAATTGTCGACGAACCCGGTGACAAATGAATCAACGCTGATGCTCCAGTTGTCGCAAAACGGTGTTACGGAAATCAGTGTGTATGATCTGATGGGCCGACGATCTGATGTAGGAGGCCTTACAGGTAAGCGGAGCATGGAAAGAGGTGTTCACTATATACCTGTAAATATTCCGGGTACTGTAGCGGGCATGTACCTGCTGCATGTGGTGGTGAATGGTGAGCGGCATGTGTACAGGATCATAAAAAAATAAGATAATATTTCGCTGCTGCATCGCTCAAACCCTTTTGGGTTGGCCAACCGTTCCGGAATTTACCGGAGCGGTTGTCTTTTTTATGCAATCTCCTGTACTTTCGCAGCTAACTTTACAAGCTATGATAGTTGACCTGCGATCTGATACGGTAACCCGCCCTACCCCAGCGATGCTGGATGCTATGATGAAAGCTCCTGTGGGAGATGATGTATTTGGAGAAGACCCTTCTGTGAATAAACTGGAAAGCATGGCTGCTGCGCTGTTTGGCATGGAAGCGGCTTTGTATTGCCCAACGGGCACGATGTCGAACCAGGTGGGTATTAAAGTGCATACGCAGCCGGGTGACGAGGTAATCTGCGACAGAACGGCGCATGTGTACCAATATGAAGGAGGCGGCATCGCCTTCAATGCCGGCGCCCAGGTAAGGCTGCTGGATGGTGAACGTGGCCGGGTATCGGCGCAACAGGTATTGGAGGCCATTAACCCGGATGATGTGCATAAGGCCCGTACCTCGCTGGTATGCCTGGAAAATACGGCCAATCGTGGTGGGGGCAGTTGTTATGACCTGACCACGATCCAACAGATACGGCAGGTATGTGATGATCAGCAACTGCACCTGCACCTGGATGGAGCGCGCTTGTTCAATGCACTGGTGGCAAGAGGTGAATCGGCCCGGCAACATGGGGAGTTGTTTCACAGTATATCGGTATGTCTGAATAAAGGGCTGGGCTGCCCGGTGGGGAGTATCCTGATAAGTTCTGCCGCCTTTATCAAAAAAGCCAGGCGGATACGGAAAGTGTTTGGTGGTGGTATGCGGCAGGCGGGCTATATGGCAGCAGCGGGCATCTATGCGCTGGAAAATCATGTAGAGCGGCTGGCCATTGATCATCAACATGCCCAAATACTTGCCGACGCGCTGGGGCAATCGAGCTTTACGGCCGGGGTATTGCCGGTGGAAACGAATATTGTCATTTTTGAAGTAAAGGCCAACAGGACAGCTGCAGAGATTGTTGAGCGGCTGAAAGAAAACCAGGTAAAAGCCATTGCATTTTCCCCTACGCAGATACGCCTGGTGCTGCACCTGGATATTACGCGGGAAATGGTGGAGCATACGGTGAAGGTGATTGGGAGTTTGTGAGTAGTCAGGTGTGAGTTGTGAGTGCCTCCCGCGGAGCGGGACAGGTTTTGCTTCGAAAGCATGGTGAATGTTGAACCTTCCGGCGGAGCGGGACAAGTTTTGCTTTGGGGAGCGTTTGTGTTGAAGGTCTTTGTTTTTGGGTATAAAAAAGGGCGGCCAGAGGCCACCCAATGCTACTAAACATAAAGAGCTTATTATAACAATTACACCTGTAAAAACCGTAGTATAAGCAGGTCACGGTTGAGGGTCAGGCGAACCTTAGGGAAAACAATCAGGATAAGTCGCTCTATGAAGGAAATGTTATTTTTCCTGGCAAACAACTGTTTGGCGCTGTATTTTTCGATTATACAGGTTAGCACTTACAATTTTGTAAAGGGTAATATTCAAACGCTTTGTTACATTTGAAATCAATTATACGAGATATGCTACCAACTATTAAACCACATCGTACAAAGGCCTGGGGCAAGTTAGAAGACCATTATAAGAAAATAAGCAAGACGCATCTGCGGGAATTGTTTGCCGATGATCCGGAGCGTTTCGGTAAGTTTTCGCTGCAGCTGGAAGACATCCTGTTTGATTATTCCAAGAACAGGATTACGGAAAAGACTGTACAGTTGTTGCTGGACCTTGCAGAAGAATGTGAACTGGACAAGGGGATCAGTTCTATGTTCAGCGGGGATACGATCAATGCTACAGAAGGACGTGCTGTATTACATACTGCTTTGCGTAACTTTTCCGGTCAGCCGGTTTATACAGGCGGCAAGGATGTAATGCCTGATGTGCAGGGTGTATGGCAGCAAATGCGCAGCTTTTGTGAGCGTGTGCACAGTGGCGCCTGGACTGGCTTTACAGGGAAGAAGATCCGTTCTATTGTTAATATAGGTATTGGTGGCAGTGACCTGGGACCTTATATGGTGACTGAGGCGCTGAAGCCTTACTGGCTGGAAGGCATGCAGGTCTTTTTTGTATCGAATGTAGATGCCACGCATATTGCGGAGACGCTCAAGAAGGTCAATGCAGAAGAAACGCTTTTCCTGATCGCTTCGAAGACTTTCACTACGCAGGAAACGATGACGAATGCGCATACGGCGCGTACATGGTTCCTGAAAGCTGCGGTGGAAGAATCGCATGTGGCGAAGCATTTCGTGGCGCTTTCCACGAATGAAAAAGAGGTTACCAGGTTTGGTATTGACAAGGCCAATATGTTTGGTTTCTGGGATTGGGTAGGCGGCCGTTATTCGCTGTGGAGCTCTATTGGCCTGTCTATTGCGCTGACGGTTGGGTATGATAATTTTGAACAGTTGCTGAAAGGCGGTCATGCAGCAGACGATCACTTCCGGTCGACATCCTTCGATAAGAATATCCCGGTGATCATGGCGCTGGTAGGTTTGTGGTACACGGATTTCTTTGGTTCACAAACAGAGGCTATCCTGCCTTATGATCAATACCTGCACCGTTTTGCTGCTTATTTCCAGCAAGGGAATATGGAAAGTAATGGTAAGAGTGTAGACCGCAAGGGTAAGTCTGTGAGCTATGCTACGGGCCCTGTGATCTGGGGCGAGCCGGGTACGAATGGACAACATGCTTTTTATCAATTGATACACCAGGGTACGGTGCTGATACCTTGTGATTTCATTGCACCGGCTATTAGTCATAATCCCATTGGCGACCATCATGCCAAGTTGTTGTCGAACTTCTTTGCTCAAACTGAAGCGCTGATGAATGGCAAAACGGGTAAAGAGGTGGCTGCCGAACTGGAGAAAGCGGGTAAAAGCAAGGATGAAATTGAGGCTTTAACGCCCTTCAAGGAATTTGCCGGCAACAGGCCTACGAACTCTATTTTGATCAAAAAGATCACTCCCTATACGCTGGGCCAGCTGATCGCTTTGTATGAACATAAGATATTTGTACAAGGGGTGATCTGGAATATTTTCAGTTTTGACCAATGGGGTGTGGAATTGGGTAAACAGTTGGCTAATAATATCCTGCCTGAGCTGGAGAATGATCAACCGGTGAAGGGACATGATGGGTCTACCAATGGGTTGATCAATGCCTGGAAAAAAATGAGGAAATAGTTTGTGTAAAATGATGGTTAGGGGCATCCTGCTTTAAAACCCAGTGTATGAAACCTTGTATCATTTTTGCCTTATTGCTGGCGATCGGTCCAGCTGCAGTAGCCCAGGAGCCCCTTTCGGATGGGGTAAAGAAAAAGCTGGATGATGAACTATTACGTTCTTTCAGGCAGTCGGAGGCGAAGGTAAGGGTCTTGCCATCCCAGGATACCTCGAAGGTGGAATTGTACCGGAAATTGCTGGAGGCGCAAAGATTGAGGCAAGGGGGGCTGGTAACGGCCACTTATTCCCATAGTACATTAAGGGGTAAAGTATATACGCTTTCGCCGGATAATATGCCCTGCCTGGCGCCTGACATGAAGGCAGTGTCGGCGATGCCCATCGGGGGTGGGGTGATGCTGGATGACCGGATGAATGCATTTCCAAGGCAACAGATCATTCCCCGGGAAGGCGGGCCGAAGAGGAAGTAATACAGTTTATATATCTATAAGTTAATGGGTGAGCCACCTTGAAAAAGTGATTCACCCATTTGCTTTTTGGCAAGTAAGCCAGCAGGGGCAAGGGCATAAAAAAAGCTCCTGTAAGAGGAGCTTTGCTATAATAGTCAGTACGTTTTTTACCATTTGTCGACTTCGTCACCAGCATCGGCCACTGTAGGAGCAGGCACGTTGCTTACGGGTGTAACGACAGCGGCGCTAGCTGTGATCACTTCTTCTGCACCTTCAGTATCTACAGAAATATTCTCACCTTCTTCGCCTTCGGCTACCTGATCATGGTTGTAAGCGTCGAAATCAAAGTTGGGCATCAGGTCGGTTTTCACATAATCCACGGCTTCGGTCAAAGCTTTCAGGAACTTGTTGAAGTCTTCTTTGTACAAGAAGATCTTGTGCCTGTCATAACCATTTTCGTTGAATTTCTTGCGACTCTCTGTAATGGTGATGTAGTAATCATTACCGCGGGTAGCTCTCACATCGAAGAAGTAGGTTCTTCTTTTCCCAGCCCTGATGCGTTTGCTGTAAACGCTTTCCATTCTTTTGTCATTGTTTTCGTACGCCACAGTCATTTAAGTTTTGCAGTTTAATAATTGGCAATTCTACAAAAAAAGCAGGCACAAATATAATATTGTTTTGGAACCGACAAAATTTCCGGGCACTTAATTAGCGAATGATACAAAATAAATTGTATGATCAATTTTCGTCAGTCGTTGCTTCACGCTCCTGTTGTTGTTGCTCATACAAATAAGTATAATAGCCGTTACGTGACAGTAAATCATTATGTGTGCCCATTTCCCGAATGGCACCATCCTCAATAACGACGATCAGGTCGAAGTCAAATAAAGTAAAAATCCGATGCGTAATGATGATAGCGGTCTTTTCTTTAAGGAACATACTAAGGTTGCCGAGTATCTCCTTTTCGGTTTTCGCATCTACGGCACTGAGGCAATCATCAAATACTACGATCTGCGGATCTTTGATGAGGGCGCGGGCGATGGATATGCGTTGTTTCTGTCCGCCACTAAGTGTAACGCCTCTTTCTCCGATCATGGTGGTATAACCGCCGTGAAAGCCCTGGATCTCTTTTTCGACGCTGGCATAACGGGCAGCCTGCTGAACAACGGGCTCCGGGGTTTCGCCCAGACCAAAGCTGATGTTGTTGGCAATGGTGTCGCTGAAGAGAAAAACATCCTGGGGCACATAGCTGATCTGTCTGCGCAGGCTTTGCAGGTCCATGTCGCTTACGGGTACACCATCGATGCTGATGGTACCGGCTGTGGGATCGTACATACGCAGGAGCAGTTGTGCAATGGTGGTCTTGCCTGAACCGGTGTGGCCGATGATGGCTATTTTTTGTCCTTTCCGGATGGAGAGATTGAATTTGGTGAGGGCCTGGATACCGGTGTTGGGATATACGAAATCGACCTGGTCGAAAACGATATGTCCCTGCAAAGGCGCGTTGACGGGATGTGGTGGATTATTAATGACAGACCGGGTATCGAGGAACTCGTTGAGTCTTTTCTGGGAAGCGGATGCCCGCTGGATCATACTGGCGGTCCATCCGATGGCGCTCACGGGGAAGGTAAGCATGTTGATGTACATTACAAATTCGGCAATGGTGCTGATGTCTATATTATGGGTGCCATAGATGGCATAAATGCCACCGATCATGATGGTGAAGATGGTACTAAGGCCAATGATGAGTGTCATGGACGGGAAATAGATGGCTTCCATCTTTGCCAGCCCAATAGCGCTGCGTTTGTAATCTTCGCTGTTCTTTTCAAAGAAGCCATACATGGCATCTTCCTGCACAAAGGATTTAATAACCCGGATGCCGGAGTAAGATTGTTGGGCATTGGTAGTGAGGTCGGATAGAAGTGCCTGTATGCGTTCGCTTTTCTTATGAATGATATTGTTCACCACGTAAATGGTAATGGCGAGTATGGGCAATGGCGCCAACACGTACAGGGTGAGCAGCCCGTCTTTCCTGATCATATAATAGAGGGCCAGGCCGATCAGTGTAATGAGGTTGATCAGGTACATAATGGCCGGGCCGGTAAACATACGCACCCTGCTTACATCTTCGGATATGCGACTCATAAGGTCGCCGGTATTGTGTGTTTTGTAAAAGTTGATATCAAGCTTCAGATAATGCTGAAACACTTCGTTCTTCTGGTCAAACTCTATGTGGCGGCTCATGACGATAATGGTTTGCCGCATGAGGAACATAAAGATACCCCGGATGAGGGCCAATACGAGGATAACAATGCCGCAAAGGGCTACCACGGAAATGCCTTTGTATTGTTCGGCAAAGGAAATGAACCAGTTTACCAGCCAGTCGTATTCTGCATGGTGCCGGTCTTTCATCACTACTCCTAATGATCGTTGTACTACTTCAAATACATAACCTGTAACCTGCGGGGCAAGAATGGCAAAGTAGTTGGATACGATAATAAAGAGTATACCAAGTCCCAGTCTCCACCGATACTTCCAGAAATATTTATTGATCGCTTTTAGATGCTTCAAGATAACGGTTTGAAAATTATAAAAATCACTCGGCAGAACGACCGCAAAGATAAGGGGATAGTGGCGAGTAGTAAATGGCGAGTGACGAGTGGTACGTGAACCATTCTCCAATAGGTAACAGGTATTTCCCTGGCAGCTATTTTTCCCACCAGGGATTGATATAGGGTTGCCCGGTAATCATGACTGGTTCGCCGGGCTGAGGGGCAAAAAGCTGAATGCCTTTATCTGCTGCTGTTTTAAGGAGGGTTTGGATGGGTTCATTCCAGGCATGGAGGGCCAGGTTGAAAGTTCCCCAGTGAATCGGCATCATGAGCTTTCCTTTCAGGGCCAGATGGGCTTCGGCAGCATGGACAGGCCCCATGTGGATATCGGTCCAGAAAGGGCTGGAAGCGCCTATTTCGAGCATGGTGAGATCGAAAGGGCCATAGGCCTGCCCTATTTCCGCAAAGCCACTGTGCCAGCCGGAATCGGCTCCATAATAGATATTGTGGCTACTGCCCCGGATGGCAAAAGAGGACCAGAGGGTCTCAAACCTATTGAGCAATCCCCTACCCGAAAAATGGCGGGCGGGCAGGGCTGTAAGGGTCAAACCATTGGCGATGGTAGCCTGGTTGGTCCAGTCCATTTCGGTGATGCGCAGGGCCCCTACTCCATATTGCTGCAAATAACGGCCTACGCCAAGGGAGCAATAAAATGGCACCTGGCTATGAGAAAACCACCGGATGGTTGGGCCATCGAGGTGATCATAATGATCGTGGGAAATGATGATTGCATCCAGGGGCGGGAGGTCTTTCAGGGCGAGGGGCGGCGCAAAAAAGCGTTTGGGCCCTACAAAGGCTGAAAAAGAAGCCCGGTTACTCCAAACGGGGTCGGTAAGGATGCGTTTGCCCTCTATTTCAATGAGCAGGGAGGAATGGCCCAGCCAGGTAATGCGCAAACCTGATGCTGGCGGGGTATTGTAAATACTGGTATCGGTACTGAAGGGGCCAGGCAGATGTTTGGGCACCACTTCGTTCTTGTTGCGGAGATAAGCCGCCAACACCCTGGCCATGCCGCCCGGCGCCATTACAGTAGTGGGGACGGGATTCTGGAATTTGTTTCCCTGTTTGCGGGCTGGCTGTAATATACTCATGGTGCAAAGAAATGATTTGGTAAGGAGAACAATGGAAAAAGGAGAAGGTTTAATGGTGTAAATGGACTAAGGGGTACTAAGGGTTGGAGTTGGAAGTAAGATGGTTTTCAATGCGGGGAATGGGGTTCTAAATAATTGATTATTAATTAATAATTATTAGTGACAAGCTGATTTTGGCTCTCTTTTCCGGCTTTCGTATTTATGAAAATGCGCCTTTAAATTGGCTTCAGGTGGGCTTAACTATGGGATGAACTGGGGTTAACCCCCGGGGTAGCATGGGAGAAACGCTTAGGTGCTTATATGAAAAGGAAAGGTTTCCGGGCTCAATGTGTGTTTTTTTGGAAAATCTCTCCGGAATTGGGAACGCTCTTTTTCAGGCTGTTCTTCTAATTAGTTCATTTACAGTTGTGTGCATTTTGGTACGCCCCTTGTTTTGGTTGGTACGTTCTCAAGCAAACGATTCAAAACATTAACCTGGACAGTTAAAAAAAGACAAAGGACATGACCACCACAAAATTCTACAATCAACCGGAGACATTGGAATCTGCTAACCTGATCAAGCAACAGATCCTCGCACTGGGATCGGCTTTGTTCTTTACTGAAAATGAATCTCTGTTGAAATTGCCCGTACATGTGATCAACAATGTACAGGTGGATGATCAGAACCGCATCTGGTTCCTTATCCAACGGCCTACTCAGGCGCTTACAGAGTTTGACCAGGAATTACCTGCCAAACTTGATTTCTTCAAAAAAGGCATCAGTTATTATATTAAGATACAGGGTACGGCATCGATTGTAGAAAATGCGGCAAAAGTAAATGAGCTGAGTGGTGATGATGGTGATAACAAGGGGCTGGTAGCGATCTGTGTGAAGATCCGTTCGATCGATTATTTTGATACTGGTGTAAAACCAACGCTGAGCTGGTTGCAACAGAGTAAACAACAATTGAGCAGTTTGTTTTCATAAGAATAGAGGTTTATACATTAGGTGGAATCACCGGCATCAAGCCGGTGATTTTTTTTATACCTAACATAATGAGGGATGCTGAATAGTCCATTTGAGTGATAGGCTGACATCTGAATGCCGGATAGTTTTGTGGTATGAAACAAATTTGCACTATCCTTATCTGCGCCGTCACTCTTGTGTTGATCAACACGGCTTGTAAAAAGGGGGATACAGGTCCTGCCGGCGCCACGGGAACAGCCAACGTTATTTATTCTGAATGGTTCACGCCGACCCCTTATATCAAGGATACGGTATTTGGTGTATGGGGATTCAAGTATAATAAAGCGGCCCCGGGTATTACACAGCAGGTACTGGACAGTGGATCTGTATTGACGTATGGCAAATTGCTGGGGTATAATCCTTTGGTGTGGCCAACGAATACGGTGCAACAGTTGCCGATCGATCTTACTTATAATCAGGGAGGCGTGACTACGGATACCTGGACGGCCCGGCTTTCGCCCGGCAATTTGCAGATCAGGTTTGTGAATGACAAGAATATTTATGGGTCGATCGCTACTGCGCATCAGTTCCGGTATATCATTATCCCTGGTGGGAATAAGGCCGGTGGGCGTGTGGCGAGGCAATCGTACGAGGAGATCTGTAAGCAATATGGGATTGAAAAATAGCTACGCGCTTTGAACTTCGACAGGCTCCTTAGACCGGGTGAGCCGCCCTTCAAGGGCGACCCACCCTATACGGCTTCATTGAACGGCATTATTTTACAAAGCCCTTAAACAGGTCGTAGTTTATTCTCATCAACTTTGTTTTGTGGTTGCCTGCCAGAAAAATAGAAGGATCTGTTTCGCGGATGGCATCGCCGAAGTTCTTAAAATTACCATTGGAGCAATGGATGATGAGGCTGGGCTTACCGTTTTTTATGGCGCTTATCACGGATATATGTCCCTGGTGGCCGCCACTGTCGGGATATACGAGGAGGTCACCGACGGCAGCTTCACTCAGGTCTTTCTGTGTGAACAAACCTGCTTTGACGGGTTTGCCACCGGCCCAATATTCATCGGTACTTAACCATTTGTTGCTTTTGGGTGGTAATTCACGGGGAATGCCGATGGCCCAGGCTATGAAACCGGAGCAATCGCATTGGGCGGTCATTGGCTTTGTGGGATCGAAGCCGCCTTTTCCTAATTTATAAACGGTATTGTGTTTTAAAGCGCTTTTCGCTCTTTGCATTGTTTGCTGCGTACCGGAGGTAGCAATGAGGTCTGACCATGCCATACAATTATATTTTAGTTTATTGAAGAATGGGGCTGGGTATTATAAAATTAGGTTGCTGGTATGGGCTTCAGCAGGGTGTTTTCCACGTATTTGAGCAGGGTTGAGACGCTAGGCGGCCCGGGGAGGTATCCGGGAAGTTTATCTTATATTTAGTAGTATGATAAAGCTACCGGTAATCTTCGTTCTATCTGTCCTGATATTAGACTTAGGCTGTACGATGCGGATGCCTCCGGCATTCTCAAAAGGCTCGGTTCAGGCGGGCCAACTGCAAGTGTATTATGAGCGAAGGGGCCGGGGAACACCACTGTTGTTATTGCATGCGGGGTTGCAGGATCATACGATGTGGGAAGAACAGGCGATCGCTTTATCGGCGCACTATGATGTGATCACACCCGACCTGCCCTTTCATGGCCAAACGATGGGTATGGATACCAGCATTCTTGTGGCGGATGTTATTAAAATCTTACTGGACAGCTTGCATGTGCCCACCACAGCTATTGGAGGTCTTTCGATGGGGGCTTCTGCTGCCCAGGATTTTGTGATCGCTTATCCTGGCCGGGTGACGAAAGTGGTGCTGATCTCTTCGGGAATCAACGGCTACGATAAAGCTCACCCCATTGATTCTTCTAGCATGGCCTGGTATGGTGCTTTTTCAAAGGCTCTGAATGAAAAGGATACTGTGCGGGCAGCAATGGAATTTACGAAGGCGTGGGCAGAGGGTATCTATCGAAGCGGCGATAGTCTGAAAGCCCCTGCATCGCAATATGTATACCGGACAACCCTGGCCAACCTGCGGCTGCATCAAATGAAAGGATGGCCGTTGTTGCAAAACGAACCGCCTGCTGAACAGCGGCTGTCTTCGATACAAGCGCCGGTGCTGATCATTGATGGCGATAAAGATCTTCCTTATATCGGTGCGTGTTCAGATTACCTGGAAAAGAATATTACTGGTGCACGGCGGGTAACCATTCCCGGGGTAGCGCATATGCTCAACCTGGAAAAGCCTGCAGAAGTGAATAAACTGCTAGAGGATTTTTTAGGGAGCACGAATAAAACCAATTAGTGCTCCCTGTTCGGTATTATATTTTTAATGCACGGGTGTATCGGTCAGTTTTGCTTTACCGGCTATTGCTTCTGCCAGCTCGGGGTGTTCTTTCTTTTCCCTGGTCAACACTTTCCAGGTGATATAGATGCTGAGCAACATACATGCTGCCCCGATCAAGAAATGTATGCCCGGCATATGAAAGGGAGCTTTGCCGGATGTGAAATAAGCAAAGGTGCCGTTCATGATGAGTGGGCCGATGATGGTGGTAAGGCTCATAAGACTGGTAAGGGCTCCCTGCAGTTCGCCCTGCTGATTGGATGGCACATGACCTGATATAACAGATTGCAAAGAAGGGCCACAGATGCCACCCAGGCAATAAGGAATAAGGAAGGCAAACATCATCCAGGTTTGTGTAGCGAATGCAAAAAGTATTAATCCCAAGGTATACAAGGAGAGCCCGAGGTAGATGCTCTTTTCATTGCCGATCCTTGGATTGACTACCCTGGTAAGGCCACCTTGTACTGCTCCCACCAATACACCCACTACAGCCAGGGAAATACCCACCATTTTTTCGGTCCAGCCGAAGCGGTAAATGGTAAAGAAATTCCAGTTGCCCTGAACGGACTGGCTACCGAGGTAGATGAGGAAGAAGCTAAATGCGAGGCCACCGATCTCCGGATGCCTGGTAAGGAATTTGAGTGAACCAAATGGATTGGCGCGTTTCCAATCGAAGGGACGGCGGTTCTCTTTGCTCAATGATTCGGGTAATAAGAAATATCCATATAAGCAGTTGATGAGGCAAAGGGCGGCGGCTGCATAAAAAGGCGCCCTGATACCCCATGTAGCGAGGAATGCACCGAGTGCTGGTCCGAGGACGAAGCCTAAACCAAAGGCTGCGCCGATCATTCCAAAGTTCTTTGCGCGGGTGGTTTCATCGGTGCTTACATCAGCAATGTAAGCGGTAGCGGTGGTAAAGCTGGCACCTGTAATGCCTGCTATTACGCGTCCCAGGAATAACCATCCGTAGGTAGGCGCCAGGGCGAGGATGATGTAATCGATACCAAATCCCAATAAGGAAAACAGCAGGATGGGCCTGCGGCCATATCTATCGCTGAGGTTGCCGACAACGGGGGCAAATACAAATTGTGTAATGGCAAAAACGGACAATAAGAGGGCGCCATAGGTACTGGCTTCGTTGACGGGTATGCCTTTTAACTGGGCTATCAGATCGGCCATCACTGGAATGATCAATCCCCATCCCATGACATCGATGAGTAGTGTAACGAAAATAAATCCGATGGCTGCCTTGTTCGATTTTTGCATAAAGTTGAATTGAAACAGGACCCGGGAACTGAGGGTTTTGATGTTGGTTGTGTTCCGGGCATGCAAATTTATGCTAAAAATTCTAGTAAAAAGGGTGTGAATGAGTCATTTTACCGGGTAGAATCCGGCATTTGCCGAAAAATATACGACCGATGTTTAGCTACTGATCAATGAAGGTTTAAAGGGTCCCAATGATCCTCTCCGGCGAGGATATTTTGCAGGGTGTATTGCCGGGCTTCCTTCGCTGAAAGTTGTCTTGCCCACTTCACGCGCGCTTTGGGATTGGCTCCGGGGCCGTAGCTTTCATACTCTGCATAGACGATTGTTTTTTCCTTATCGGGAAACATGGTATCGCCTTTCCAGGGATCCCAGCCTTCGGAAAGGATGTGGCTGCCCATTTCGCAATGGATGAATACTGTTTTCGCATAGGGCCGCCATGGACGGCCGAGGAAGACCTTGTGCGCGGCAGTATCGGCGATGAGCTTACAATCGATGAATACGTATCCAAACTGTTGTTGCTGCCTGGTGGCTGCGGCAGTAAGGTAGGAATTGACGAGGTTTTTGATTGTACAGTTCTGGAAGAGGGCGATAGCTTCACCGAAGATGAAATCGGTAGTGCCTTCTATATAACAATCCAGGTAAAACTGGCGGCTGTTCTCTTTGCCGGCATAGAGAGTATCCTGGTTGCCGATGAGGCGGCAGTTCCTGATGATAACACGGTCAGCTTCCACGTGGAGGGCCACTGCCTGCCCTACCCTGCCGGCTGTATTTTCGATGGTGAGGTTTTCTGCGATGAAATCATTCCCCTCTACGAGCACGGTATAGGAATTGTAGGTGCCGAATTTTTCTCTGCCTATCCTGTCTTTCCCTCCGGGAAAGGGTTTCCCGGAAAAATCATTGCCGGTGATGATGGTGCTGTCTTTGTTTTCTCCAATGAGGGATATCCTTGTTTTCCAGGAAGGGATCACTACTTTTTCGTGGTAGACGCCTTTTTTAATATGGATGGTAACGCGTTGGTAGGCGAGGTCGCGTACGGAATTGATGGCTTCCTGTATGGTCTTGTAGTTGCCGCTGCCATCCTGTGCCACGGTGACGGAGGGCGGGTATTCGGGATTTTGCGCATAGGTGTGGCTGAATGCAACCAGGAGGACAAGGGAGACAATCGTTTTCATCATCTGGTGAAGTTAAAGGCATTGAAAATAATGCGCAAGGCTGGAGTGTCCATCCTGCGCTTTCCTGTGATGGATGGCGACTTCAGAAAAAATTTAGAATCGAACCTTTTATTCGCGCGATGATGTCTGCCTCTACCCCATTGTTTTCAAATACTAATCTACAACTATATCATGCCCGGATACAGTTGCAGCCCGGCCTGCACTGGACGATCAGCAAGCAATATCCTGTATCGCTGTTTTTTTACCTGAAAGGACCTGCAGCCAGTGTGAACGGGGTAAATACGCCTATGAGCCGCCCTTTTATCAGCAGAAACAGGAGTCAGTTCCTGTACCATGATAAAGGTCCGGTTACGCTTCAGTGGGCAGAAGCGGGTACAGTTGAATTTATTGAGGTACGGCTAAAAAAGGAATGGCTTACCAGTCTGATTGCCCGGGAACCGGGGGATTGGGCCTCCTACTTTCATCTTCAATCTTTGACGGGGAATATACTGATGCCGGAGACGGCTTTGGTTTTGCAGAAGGATTGCATTCATATCATCAATGGTATTGCAGGTAATTCCTCCAGGCCGGCTTTTTTGCAACCACTGGTGCTGGAGGCCCGGGCGCTGGAATTGATTGCCGCTTTTGTAGAACAATTGCAGGCGCCCCACCGGCATAGGCCTGCACTGGAGTCGCACGGCAAACTAGCGTTGCAGGCCAAGAAATACATTGACAACTATAAAGGGAAAAAACAATTTACGATTATCAGCCTGGCGCAGTCACTCGACACCAACGAGACAACGTTGAAGCAGGCTTTCAAAAGCACATACGGCAAAACGCTGTTCCGGTACTTCCAGGAAAAGAATATGCAGGCAGCGCTGGAAGCTTTACAGTCGGGCCAATCAGTAGGTGACACAGCTGCACAATGCGGCTATTCTTATATCTCTCATTTTTCGGTGGCGTTCAAGAAAGAGTTTGGGGTGTCGCCGTCGAGGTTTCAGTAGACGGCAACCGGCAGTGCGATTGCTTCGATAGGAGATCTATCAAACCGCTTCGCATCATTCGTGATGACAAGGCAGAATGAATTATACTGGTTCGGAAAAGAGTACTTCCCATAATTTGGAAGGGGCTCCCTGCCAATGCCAAAAGGAGTAGCCGGGGAAGTTGTTTTTCTTCACAAGCTTCATAAAGGCAATGGCCCTTTCAGCGCAAGACGAAGCGCTGCTGCAGCCACCACCATCACCCAGCCACCCAGCACCTACGGGAACAAAGGGTACATGCAGATGACTGTTGGCATTTATGGCTTTGTCTAACCTGTTCTCTACGCTGAAGCTTGCTCCGTAATACACCTGTGGTGCATTGACGGTAGCATGCTGTGCAAACTTATCAAAAGGAAAGCCGGGAAAATTACGGGGTACATCATGGCTTGAAATGGCCAATCCTTTGCTCTGTGCATCAAGGGCTGCCCTCAATGTACTTGCATACACATTGGCAGTAGTGGCATCGCCTTTAAAGAAGGTGGGCTCCGATTCGGCATCCATTAAAATGCCTTCGAGTTTGAAGTCTTTGCAGATCTTGGCCACCAAAGCGGCTTCTTTCTTTGCATCCGGACTTGTTTTACAATATGGCACATGCCATCCCCATACGGTAATGCCTGCCTCGTTGAGCTTTTCCGCAGCCTGTATGAACTGTTCCTTGACAGCGCCTGTGATGTTTTGATAGGAGTTGGCCCCCTCGGCCACTTTGATCCATACGCTGCTCAACTTTGCTTTTTTGGCCCGTAGTACAAAATTAGCGATACTCATTTCGTTGGTGAGCACGGGCTTCAATTTCCAGATGTACATACAACGACCTGTTAATGTAGTAGACATGGGAGGTAATTTAACTTTATAAAGGTTGAGACCGGTCTTTATAAAGTTAGACATACTGGTATGAGCCACAAACGGTGTTTTCACCTTATTGTATCTGGCTACTGCGCCATCGCCTGCTTTTTGTAAGGGAGGGTTACTCTTGTTGCAGTTTGTTGGCGGCAGTCTTATGCTACAATCTTCTTCACATGGCTTTCGTCGGTGAGACCAAATTCGGCAGCAATTTCCTTTAAACTGTATTGTTTGCTGGCGATCCGCTGGTCAATGAGGGTCTTTCGGTAATCGTGGATATACTCCCGGAGTGTAATGCCTGCATTTCTCTTGAACCAGGGGCCAATGTAATCGGCAGTCATATTGAAATTGGCAGCAATAGCCACGGCCCTGAGGTGTTCGGGGGTATAAATGTGTTTGTGCAAATAACAGAATACTGCCTGCATGTCGCGGGATCTGTTGGTATCGGTCCTGAGTTCGGGCATGTTCCTTTGTAAAACATTTGCGATGGCCAGTAGCTGCAGCCATATGAGTTGCTCGTTGTGGTCGGTATCGTTCTTTAGAGCGGCGATGACATTGAAGAGCTGATCAACGATGTGCTGGTCGGCGGGTGTTAATGCAAACCCTGCTGCGTGTGTTTCGCGGCTCTTTATTAAATACTCCAGTTTTTGCCAGCTGTAACCTGCGCCGCTGAGGTCTTTGTACCGATAGGGATCGTTAAACTTCAGGTATACGAACCGGGTAGCTGCATTGATCTCAAAATAATGCTCATCATCGGGACCTAATAAGTAAACCCTGCCTGCCTTGTAGGGATAAGGGACCTGGTTGATGATGTGAGCACCTCTCCCCTTTTTTATGTAGATCAGTTCATAATGGTTGTGTTTGTGGACTGGATGCTGCCATTCGCTTACCTCAAAGTCGGAGATCAACAAGGGCTGGTACTGGTGGTAGCGTTTCATATCGGAAAGGTACAAAAATGTAGCGGAATTATACCAATATCCAGGCTGCCTTCCCTGCAACTTTGGGTTGTTAATCAATTGAAATACCAATCATATACTATGGACAGGAGAGAATTTTTAACGACAGGGTCTTTGGGGGCTGCGGGGCTGGCGATGCAGTCTTTTGATCAAAGCAAAGAGAAGGTCTCCCGCCCGGAAGGACTTTCAGGCGAAACGGACGGGCAGGCATTCTGGCCTAATAAGGCAAGGCTGGCTATTTCCATTTCGCTGCAGTTTGAGGCGGGTGGTCAACCGATCACGGGGGCATCGGGATTGATACCGGTGCCGATCAAGCAGGGGTACCCCGACCTGGCTACGAACTCTTATTTCGATTATGGTGTGCAGGAAGGCATTCCGAGGCTGCTGGACCTGTTTGACAAATACCAGATCAAGGTGACCTCCTTTATGGTAGGACAAGCGGTGGATAAGAACCCGCAACTGGCCCGGGCAATCGTACAGCGGGGACATGAAGCAGCGGCGCATGGCAAACAATGGAACTGGCAATACCAGTTGTCCAAAGCGGATGAGCGTGCCTGGATACAAAGTGTACAGCAAAGCATTCTCAAAGCTACGGGCACTATGCCGAGCGGTTATGATTGCTACTGGATGCGGGGTAGCGTGCATACGCTGGGCTTGCTACAGGAACTGGGGTTTACTTATCATAACAATGACCTGAGCCGTGACGAGCCTTATATACAGGACCTGAACGGCAAACCCTTTGTGACGATGCCTTATACGATCCATATGAATGATATTGGCTCGTATGATTTTCCTGGTTTTTCACCGCAGGATTATGAACAGCAATTGAAAGATGAATTTGACCAGTTATACGAAGAAGGAGCTTCACGGCGGCGTATGATGCTGATCAGTTTTCATGACCGGATATCGGGTCATGCTTCGCGGGTGCGGGTGATCGAACGATTTCTACGTTATGCGCAACAACATGAAGGGGTATGGTTTGCGCGGAAGGATGAACTGGCGCAATATGCATTGGCAACACCGGCTATTACGCCAAAGGTAATACGGGATGTGGCAGAGAAAAGTGGTCTGGCAGGGAATACGAATCTATAATTGAAACCTATTAATTATGAATAAAATTAGTGTAATAATGGCTTTTGTCGTTTGCGGCTGGTCCCTGGGTGTTCAGGCAGCGGAGGCGGACAGCACTCAACCGGTGGTGCATATGGTCTTGTTCCAATTCAAGGCCGACGCAAGTACTGAACAGGTAACCAGATTAATGAATAGCATCAGCCAGCTGAACAAAACAATCCCAGGTGTACTGCTGGTAAGCTGTGGCCAGAATTATTCTGAACGCTCGAAAGGGTATACGCATGGTGTGGTGATGCACTTTGCAGATAATGCCGCGCTGAAAAACTTTTATGTACACCCGGCACATCAGCAGCTGATCCGGGAGCAGATAAAACCGATACTGGCGGATATGATCGTGGTAGACTATGAACAAAAACAATAATAAATTATGGATATGGTAAAGCATAAGGACAAGCAAACAGCGCTTGTCGTGGGCGCTAACGGGGTAATTGGAACTAACCTGGTGGAACATTTATTGTCATTGGGCAATTGGGAGGTGATTGGCCTTTCGCGCAAGGGCGGCGTGGATAGACCGGGCTTGCAGCATATTGCCGTGGACCTGCTGAATGCGGCGCAGAGTAAGGAACAATTGTCGCATTTGACAGGAGTGACACATATCTTTTATTCGGCCTACCAGGACCGACCAAGCTGGGCGGAACTGGTGGCTCCCAACCTGGCGATGCTGGTGAATGTGGTGGAAGCAGTAGAGCCAATCGCTAAGGGCCTGGAACATATCAGCCTGATGCAGGGCTACAAAGTATACGGAGCTCATCTTGGGCCCTTTAAAACACCGGCAAAGGAAAGTGATGCGGGTCATATGCCACCGGAATTCAATGTGGATCAACAACAGTATTTAGAGGGGAAGCAAGCAGGCAAAAGCTGGAGCTGGTCGGCTATTCGTCCTTCGGTGGTAGGTGGTACGGCTTTGGGTAATCCAATGAATCTTGCGCTGAGCATTGCGGTATATGCTTCGATCTCTAAAGAACTGGGTCTGCCTTTGCGTTTTCCCGGTAAGCCGGGGGCTTATGACAAGCTAATGGAGATGACGGATGCAGGCTTGCTCGCGAAGGCTACGGTGTGGGCAGCTACGAATGCTGCTGCTGCCAACCAGGCTTTTAATATCACGAACGGGGATCTATTCCGGTGGAATGAATTATGGCCTAAGCTAGCTAAGTATTTCGGCCTGGAAACAGCACCGCCACTGCATATGCCTTTGCAAACGGTGATGGCAGACAAAGCTCCTTTGTGGCAGGGTATGCAGGAGCGTTATGGATTGGCGCCACACTCCTATGCACATTTATCGAACTGGGGGTTTGGGGACTTTGTGTTTTCGTGGGATTATGACTTCTTTGCTGATGGCAGTAAGGCGAGGCGGATGGGCTTTCATGAGTATGTGGATACGGAGGAAATGTTCTACAGGTTGTTTGATGAGCTGAGGGAAAGGAAGGTGATACCTTAGGAGAAGAATACAGAATTTAGAATACAGAATACAGAATACAGGAGAATACACATTTGCTTCCAACTGTTGCTTCGATAGCGGATCTCTCACTTCGCTGCGCTACGTTCGAGATGACACAAAAGGGAGATTTGAAAATGAACAAGAAAGGGAGTGTTCCCGGGCTCAGTTAAAGGATTGTCTGAATTCGAGCGGTGATAGACTGGTTTTGCGTTTGAATATTTTATTGAAGGATTGTGGATGTTCGAAGCCAAGGGTAAAGGCGATCTCGGCTACGGAGAGTGTGGTGCCGCTTAGCATTTGCTTCGCTTTTTCGATGAGCTTGTTGTGTATATGTTGCCGGGTGTTCTGACCGGTAAGGGTGCGTAGCATATCTCCCAAATAATGGGGCGTGACATGGAGCTGGTCTGCCAGCTGTTGAACGGTTGGCAGGCCGGTAGTAAGTGTTTTGCCAGTGTCGAAATAGTTGGACAACAATGCTTCCAGGTTTATGAGGAGTTCATTGCTGGCTGCCTGGCGGGTAATGAATTGCCGGCTGTAATAGCGCTTGCTGTAATTGAGCAATAGTTCAATTTGTGAAACGAGTACTTCCTGGCTGTGCTGGTCAATAGCAGACTCCAATTCCATGGTTATGTTCTTAAAAATGCCAATGATGACATTCTTTTCTTTTTCTGACAGGTAAAGGGCTTCGGCCACGGAGTAAGAAAAGAAATTGTACCGCTGTATGTTCTTTCCCAAAGGATATTGGGCAATGAGATCGGGATGAAAAAGTAAGGTATAACCACTGTAGTCGCCATCCTTGTCTGTTGCGGCTATGAGTTGATGAGGGGCGACAAAGGATAGTCCCCCCTCATCAAAATCATATTCATTTTGTCCGTACTTCACCTTGCCGGTAAAATGCTGTTTGTAAGAAACCTTGTAGAAGTTAAAGATCATTCCCTTTTCAAGTTCGGTTGTCTCTGCTTTGATATTGCTATAATCCACGAGGCTGATGAGTGGATGCAGGGGTTTGGGTAAACCCAATGCGCGGTGCAATGCGGAGATGGAATTGAATACGGGTGGTTGTCTGTCTGCTGGTTTCATAAGCTTTGTCAGGCAAAATTACTGCATTTACGGAGTTGTGTTGGTATAGGGGCTTTTGAGGCGGAGGTATTGGGTGATGCGTTTCCTGTATGCTTCGGGGCCTTCTTCGAGTCTTTTGGCATAGATCCTTTCTGCGTCTTTGCCAGCGGGGTATGTGAGTTTGTCCTGCTGGTCTGTTGCAGCCTGGTATACGACTGCTGCAATGTTCTCTGCATCGGTAAATTCCATGAGGGTACCATTGGTAAAACCCTCTGTCATCCTTTGCATGAGTGGCTCATAGGCCTGGTTCTGCGCCACCTGCATCACGTTCATGTAATTGCTTTTGATGCCTCCGGGGGCCACGGTCTTAATACCGATGCCATATTGGGCGAGGTCGTAGGACATGCTTTCGCTCCAGCCTTCGAGGGCCCATTTGGAGGCATTGTAGATGGAGCAAAGTGGATAGGTAACCAGCCCGCATAAGGAAGTGGTGGTGATAAACAGGCCTTGCCCTCTTTGTTTGAACCAGGGTATAAAGGCCTGGGTGACCCAGATGACGCCAAAGAAGTTGGTTTCAAACTGGCTTCTTACCTGCTCTTCGGTATAGGATTCGAGGGGGCCGATCAATCCGTAGCCGGCATTGTTGAATACTACATCAACCTGGGTTCTGCTGATGATCTCCTGTACGGTTTTGTTGATCTGTGCGGTATTGGTAACATCGAGGGGTAAGAGGGTGACATTGGGTAGCTGGCGCAGTTCGGTCTCTTTTTCGGGCGTGCGCATGGTGGCGATGACGTGCCAGCCTTTTGACTGGAATAGTTTGGCAGTTGCTTTGCCCAGGCCGGCTGATGCTCCGGTAATGAAGATCGTTTTCATACTGTTTGTAAGTTTTATTGTCGTGCTTTTGACAGACACAAAAGTCTGTAGAAGCGGCAAGAGGCAATAAGCCAAAGCGGGGAATGTAGTAGCCAAAATGAATGTCTGCACCGGGATGGATGGGATTTTTAGGATTGGTTGGAATTGTTGAAGGATGAGATTGCAACAGACAAGTTTTGCTTAGAGGTCACAAGTACGCTGCCGCACAAGGCCGGGCTGGATACTTGCGCCAGGAAACGGATAGGGTGTAAAAACGGTATGGATTGCCTTTTTTTATTGGTATCTTTCGTTACCCCACCATCCCCCACTCCGTAGCGGTTCTGTTATTCCGAAACTAAACTGACCTTATGTGCCAGAAAATTTGCCATAACGCAAGGAGGTGTTTCATATTCCTATTGCTTACAGGTATATCGGTCATTGTACAGGCGCAGCATGGAGCACGTGTATTCAACAATAATGTGGGTCCTGTACTGGACGCTCAAAAGGGCGGGAGTCTTTTTAAGGCCACCTGTATCTTCGGGATCAAGAAGGGATATTCTATTGGGGTGGGTTATGGGATCTGGAAAGCCAATCCATCGCTGCAATATTCGCTGAACACGGGTTTGCAATGGCGTGGTGAGAAAGCATTCCTGGGGAATTACCGGAATGGCGCAGTCCCTAACGACAGCCGCTCGAAGAGTCAACTGGTGTTTACTTTCTCTCCTATGCTTACGGTCAATTTTGCCAAAGAAAGGTATGTATACCAGGAGCTGGAACCTTTTTATATGGGAACTGCGAATGCGGTATTCTGCAACTATAAATATTCGCTGACATTGGGCACTACGTTTACGGCCTCTCCCCGGGGCACGTATAAGAACGTAGCGACGATCCGCAATCGAACGCAGCAGGATTTCATGCTAAGCCTTAATTTCCGGAATTTCAATTTTACGATGTACGATGATTATTTCCCTTTTTTCACAACGGTCCTGCAGTTGGGTGACAACTGGGACCGGTTCTTTACGGGCGGGGGCTTTGTGCGGTACCGGTTTAATGATATGTATACGTTGCATGTTTTTTCGGAAGTGTATACGGGGTTGAACAGGGCGAACCCATTTGTGGCGCCGGATATCATTTCTTACCGGAGTAAGGGAAAGAAATGGAAGCTGAAGAATTATGCGAACCAGAATGCAGGGCAGGAGTATTTCAATACATCGTGGCTGATCGCGAAACTTACTTATACAGGGCCACAAATACCAGGTGATAAACCGGGGGTTTATCTGCCCAATTTTAGTGTGCTGGTTGGAACATCTGCTCCCTGGACGATGTTCTCGCAGAACTTTATCCATTCGCTAATTGGTTATGATCCTAAGAATAAGCTGCAGCTGCATTATTTCAGGCACCGTTCATCGGTGCCGGGCAACCTGGAGGCGGGAGGAAAAAGTGGCTGGTCAATGAATTGGAAAAGCCTCTTTATTGGCGGGGGTGTTGATGCTAATATTTCCATGCCTTAAACTATCTATTATGAAAGGGCGGATTGTTTTATTGATCCTGGTTGTATGTGGAGGAGTACTCCAGGAGGTCCATGCGCAGAGCCGCGAGGTGATCGCAGAAAGAATGGAGTATATTGGTCGGGTGTTGGACTCGGCGTTCTTTGTGAGCCGGTTTGAGTCGGTGGAGACGCCCTGCTTGTGTATTGATGAACAGGATAGCTCGGTGGCTTATCCTAAGAGAGAGGTCATTAATTCGGATTATAAACTGCAACTGGCCAAGAAAAACAAGTTTGATTCTACGGGCATTAAATGTCTTAGTGAACATGTGGCGCGGTATATGAAGTTCCGGGTTAGCAGCATTAATATCGACTCGCAGGTGATATCGGGAACGGTGGAAACGACGTATGCTTATCCTGCGAGCAGTCTCATTCAATTTCTGGGTGCTACTCATGCGCTGGCGGATAAAGGGAATCGCTTTTTTGGTAAGCTGATCAAGCTGCATGGTCGGTTCAGGTTGTATCCAGCCAATGAGAAGTTCCGTATTCAGCTTGTATTAACGGACCCTCCTTATGATGAAGGGGATGCTTATTTTGGTTACCTGGAGATTGTGCAGGATGCTTTTCGTGAGCGGCCTGAAACGGTATTCCTGCTGAACTTTGACCTGATGAGTATTGAAAAGGGGGATAAAAACAATAAGATCGGAGAAGGATTTACCTCTACCAGTCATGCGCATGAAATGCAGTATTATACGGTGCTGGCTTATCATGTATTGAAGTATGCGGGGTCAACAGATGTGTGGCTGAAGGCCAATGCGATCTGGCTGGATAATTTTCTGAAGAATCCGGAATGTCCCTCCTGCAAACCTGTTTATACTGCGGCGAAATATATGGTGGCACATGGTACGGGGAAGTTGCCCAATACGAGCCCGGTGCCAGCGCATTGAGGCAATCAGGTGTTAGCATTTAGCTGTCAGGTATTAGTGGTCAGGTTATTTCACTTTGTCGTGGCGGAGGTGGAAGACGCGGCCGGAGTTGACTTCGAAGGCGATGGGTTTCCCTTTTTTGTCGCGGATGAAACGGATATGATTCATCCACCAATGGGGTGTGGTGAACTGATCGGGTGCGATGTTCTTTAATAATACGGTGGTATATTTATGGTGCTCCAGGGAGAGCTGTCCGTCTTTGAAGGTGATGTAATAAAAGGCTTCTGTTTCGGGACTAAAGTATTTGCCTGCGAACTCTTCTGTGATGGTTTGGGCGGCGACGGGTTGGCGTTTCAGGAGTTGTACGGTATTGGGTAGCTCTATTTTAAATTCTGTTATGGAATCGGCTTTGCCGTTCCTGTCATCAAATATGTATACGGCTCCGCCGGGTGTCCGGTACCGGTTGTTGTCTGCTTTTATTAGTTTTAGTTCGGCTGTGAAACCATTGGGATTACGTCTGTTGAGTACCCCGTTTTGCCAATTGAATTCTGCGAGGTCTCCGCGTTCTGAATAGAACTTACCTGTTATTTTTTTAAGGAGGGTACTGTCGGTGAAATAAGTTTCTGCGGGTTTGGGTTCTTCTTTGGTATCGGTAATCAATACATCGGCTATCAGGTTGGTCAACCGGGTCACATCGGCTGCGCCGAAATTACTAAATACGATGATGCCGAGGTCTTTTTCGGGAAAGCGGGCGGCATTGGTGCGGAAGCCTGCATCTGCGCCGCCATGGCTGATCTGTTGCCAGCCTTTGTATTTGCCGATGTTGAGCGCAAATGCATAATTGAGTTTTCTGCCGTCATTGAGGATGGCCTGTTGGTACATTTTTTCTACGAGGTCCTTGCCTCCTACTTTACCTGTTTCATAATTGCCCAGCCATTTTGCTTCATCGAGGACGGTGGTGAACAAACTGGTGGCGCCTACGGTGGAATAACTGAGTACAGCATGCTGGTACTTTCCTGCGCGGAGGAAATTATAGGAATAGGCACGACCGGGAACGATCTCCTGGTAGTTGTCGTGGAAGTGGGTGTCCTTCATGCCCAGGGGTTGAAAGATATTCTTATCGGCATATTGGCGGAGGGTCAGTCCGCTTGTTTTTTGTACAATCTCGGCCAGGAGTGTATAGCCGGTATTGCAATAAAGCCATTCTTCGCCGGGATTAAAGTTCAGGGCTTTTTGTTTAGCTACGAGTTTGATGATGTGCTCCTGGGTAATGACGTCATCGAGTTGCCAGCCGGCATTGGCGAGTAACTGCCATTGGTCGCGCAGGCCACTGGTATGATAGATGAGGTGGCGGATGGTGATCTTCGGGCCAAAGTCGGGCACATAGCTGAGGTGTTTGCGGATATCATCGTCGAGGGAAAGTTTGCCCTCTTTTTCGAGCAACAGGATACAGAATGCTACGTATTGTTTGGATTCGGAAGCTATGTGGAATATGGTATTGGGGGTGACTGGAATGGCATATTCGAGGTTGGCCATGCCATATCCTTTCTGAAACACTACAGCACCGTTCTTTGTAACGGCTACGGCACAGCCGGGGGAGGTGGGGGTATAAAATTTAAAGATGGAATCTATCTTGCCGGCAAGGGTATCTGGTAAGGTTTGGGCCACGAGGCCGACGGGGAAAAGGAGGCAGATAAGGAGGTGTTTCATGGAGGAGAAGGTACCGAATTTTTTTGAGCTATCAGCTGTTAGGTGTTAGCTTTTAGCTTTTGGGAATGCGCAGCGGGGTGTTGGGGAGCTTTGGCGGGGCATTGGAGGCTTTTGAATATCTTAGTGTATTGAAGTCACCATGAATTTAAAACAAGGAGAATATTGGGGGAAGAAGTTGCAGGCAAATGAAAATAGTCTTTTTCATTTGTGCATTACGGACTATGACCCTTTCAAAGTGATCGATAAGCATTATCATGATAATGCTTATGTGAGCATCCTGATCAATGGTCATTATGTTGAAAAAGACAGTGGTCATAGTTATGGGATCCAGGAAGGAGATGTATTGTTAAGGCCTGCCGGTTATACGCATCAGAATGAGTTTAGACAAGCTGGTGGTAAGTGCTTTAATATTGAATTTAAAGGAGGATGGGAAAAGCAGTTTGAGGCAGGGATTCAACTGCCTGATAAATTTCAATATTATTCTGCGGGAGTGTTCCCTTCGCTATATAAACTCCTGGTCAATTTTAAATCGAATGGTACGGAAGACATGGCTTTTGAGCTGATCAGTGATTGGGTTTTTGAGCTTAACCAGGTTACTGTGGCCAAAGGGGCACAGCCATGGCTGGCGAAAGTGGCGGACATCCTGGATAATGAGCTGGATGTGTTTCATTCGCTGGATTCGCTTTCGGAGCGGGTAAATGTTCATCGGGTGTATATGGCCAGGGCGTTTAAAGAAAGAAAAGGTGTGACGATCGGGGAATATCAACTGAAGGTGAAGCTTTCGAGGGCGCTTTTTTTATTGTTGCATACGGACCTTCCGATCAGTGATATTGCATTCCGGAATGGTTTTTATGATGATCCTCATTTTGTACGCTCGTTTAAATCTGTTTATAAAATCCCCCCGCAAAAGTTCAGGATTTTGGTGAATGGTTAATCTGGTACAATTGGTTTAGGGCTATAGGGGCTTTCTTTACAATAAAAAGCGCTATGGGCATCCGTCAATTGACAAGTGCATTGGTATTGCTGTGTTTTATGGGCTTACTCCCCTCTCCTTCTGCTGCACAAACTGTTCAAAGTGACAGCATCAAACCTGATTACAAAACTATTTTTGGCTATTGCCTTGATGCCCGTGCAGGGGCTGCACTTCCCTTATTGGAATGGGCACAAGGTAAAAAGGTGTCTGCAAAAGATGCTGCTTTTAAAGTGTCATTTGAGCAGCGATTCAAGTACCCGGTTGACAGCAGTGATTTCCTGGCGTCGAAGCGATCGGCTATTGATCCGCTACTGGCGATCTTTCACCAGTACTGGCGGTCTTCGTTGCTGGATGCTTCCTCCAAATATGAACCGGGCTTTTGGTCGCAGATAAAGGCATTCCTCAGTAATGCCGTACCTGCCAGAAAGGGGCAGTCGATTGTGGATGACAGTGTTGATGTTTATTTCCAGCAATATATTGCCGGTAAGGGGCTGCATGCCACGAATGGGATCGGCAAGACAGGCCGGTTGTATGACCTGCTGGTATGGCGGACTGAAAAGGATACGACTTATTCTTTTACGGTGAATAAGGACCGGCTCACTGTAAAGGTGGTGTTCATGGATGATTTTATTACGCTGGGCTGGGAAGAATATGCCACGCTTGGGAAATTGTATCCTGGCGGATGGGCCACTGACCAGGCGTTATTTTGTGTGCGCAAAGCTTATGACCTGACGAGTGAGCGTTTTACGATCAGTTACCTGGCCCACGAAGGCAGGCATTTTGATGATTACCGGCTGTTTCCCAAACTTAAAAGCAGTGCGGACCTGGAGTACCGGGCTAAACTTACTGAACTGAGTCTGGCGAATCAAAGTCTTTACCAGTTGATCGAATTCTTTATTATGAATGCGAATTACGATAGTGAAAACGGTCATTCTGTAGCGAATTACTGTGCGATCAGGGATGTATCGAAAGCGGTGTTTGGTATCGAGTTTGAAAAAGATATGCAGCAATGGAAAAATATACCCATCTCCCGCATCAATGAGGCTGCGTATAAGGTGCTGGAAGAGAATACGAAAGTGCTGCAGGCGATTGGACCGGGGGTAGAGAAGTATTTGAAGAAGTAGGAGTTAGCTGTTAGCTGTTGGGAGTTAGCTGTTGGGCTTTAGCCTTGGGAGAGGCTGATAAGAGCTTGCCGGTAAGTAAAATCCCTTATTGAGGGTAGTGTGAATTACCGAAAAGGACCGGAAACTGGTCAAAGCGTTTGTTTGTCAGGCTGAATGGGTGCAATTTTACAGCCGTTAGACGTTTTATAATTCAATTCCGGGAAAATCCAATGAATCATCCAAATCCTAAGATCACCGATCACCCCCTGACCGAGTTAGCCCTGTAAATAGTCCACTTGTGCCTTACCACTGACCACTGTAGAATTTATCGTAGAAAATCATTACCCTCCGGCTAGAAGCTGGAGGGTTTTTGTTTTGTGGGGCCAGTATTTTATTAAACCTGTTTATAATTCATCTACCTTATGAACGAAAGCATCTGATGTCTTAATGTCGGGTGGTTGATGTGTCACTGTACACCGGTGAGGTGTACCTTGTGATTTTTTCCAGATAAGTTCCCAGTTCTTCACTCGCCCACTCGGCAGAAGGCATATAAACTACAGTGCCATCATCGACGGTTTGATGAACTATCATTACAAGTGTATCTTGGGTGGATGTGATCAAAGTCATTTTTGTTTCCCAAATCCTGATAGGATGGCTTGGTGAATACGTCATCACTTTCTGCAATAATTGAGTTATCCGCTCTTTATCTTTTTTATCAGACAGACGTATATTCCTGCCCACTAAATTGACTTTCCAGTTGGGTGCAGATGGTTGCAATTGAATTTCTATAATTTCCTTGTCTTTCAATACTTCAATAGCGTTCCATGTGCCCCATATTGATCCTTTTACAAAGAAATGGCTACAAAAAGCCACTATGACCAATGCAAAGAGTGTCCAATTGAGAGGAGTACTACGGATTTTTCTTCCTAATAAATAGGCAATAACCAATGCGAGGAGCAGGACCCATAGTTTGATGTGATCACTCATGTAATATGTTATATCCTGGTTTAACTATCATGCTCTAGCGCACTATTATTAATTATCAAGTTTACATAAATCTGACCATTCGTCCAAGATAGGGGGCTATTTAACTTATTATAAAAGGGGCATCTCCCAGAAAGAGATGCCCTAACTGACAGATTAAATTTCGGTATACTTTACGGTGACCACGGGTGTGGTGTGGGTCACTTTTTTGAGATACCGCTGGTGAGTGAAAATGTCGGTAGCATCTTTGTACGCAAAGTCAAATTCCTGGATGTATCCGCTTGGGAAATTGCCTGATCTGTCGAGCAGTTCGCTGAACTGTTCTTTGTAGATCCTGCGTTGTTTTTCCTTCAGGACGGTCTTCCAGTATTTCATGGCGTCATAGCGTGACAACCTTCTACCCGCTCCATGGGCACAGGAGTTCAGGGCCTCATTGGCGCCTGGTAAATTGACTGCCTGCACGAGCAGGCTACCCCTGGACATGGACAGGGGAATGACGGCTGTTTTGCCTTGTTCCAGTTCGGTACTACCCTTCCGGTGAATCACCTCCTGACCGGAGAACCGGAGGTGATTGTGGATGGAATCTTCCAATGAATAAGGGGTACCATTCAATACGCCCTGATGGTTTGCTCCTTTGAGGTCTGTCTGCAAGTAATTTCTGCCAATGGTCTCTTTTGTACATTCGAAGTAATTCGCGTTCTGTAAAAAGAGCATTGTTTTCAGGCAGAAATCTTTGCGCCGCTCATAGCCAAACTGCAAGGTGGCGTTGTAATACTGCCGGAAGCTATCATCTACAAAGTCCCGGTGTACAAAATCGACTTGCTGTCCGTATTCACGGGAGAAGTCCCGGGTCAACTGGATGCATTGCTGGTAGAGGGCAATGCCCCTGTCTCGCGTACCGGTGTGACAGATAATGTAGATCGACTGGCTGTCTTCTTCTATGGAAAGAAAATGATTCCCTCCGCCCAGGCCATCATCGGTCATTTGGGTATGCGCAACTGTGAAAGCCCTGTAATGGGCTTTTTTGTCAAAAGGTTTGCGCCAATACTCCTTACTGATCTTTAGGTACATTACTCCGCAGCCGATATCCTTTCCCGTAATCAGTGGATAGCAATAGTCGCTTGTAGCAAACGCTACTCCTACAGGCAAGGCTTTTTCGGCGCAGTAATGTATGTCGGTAAAGGCGCAAATGTTGTTGACAAATGGCTTCTGCGCATACTGCTGTAGCTGATGCATAGCATTTGGCTCAATGCTATTAACATCGCAATAAAATGCAATAGGTTGCATGTTCTTTAATTTGGAATAAAAAAGATTAGATCGCGGGGCTTTGGTAGGAACATCTGCCCCTTACAGAGATGTCAGCAGCCGACACTGTCGGAAGGGCAAAGATAGAAAAATGGTTGGAATTGGCAAGGAGTGCCTAGAGCGGTTATTTTTTCCATTCGGTCAAACGCTCATTGGGTAAATCGTATTCGTATAACTTCCTGGTGAGGCTATCGATATAGACCCATTGGTCTGTAATGAACCGAAGGTCTGTGCTATCTTTTTCGGCCATATCATGTCCGATGTGAAATACATAATATTTTGCAGTGTCGGTAGCTATTAGCTGATCAAAGAGCCATTCTTCCCTTGCTTTATTTTTGATAGCCAGTCTGATCAATTCCTTGCCGGAATGGGTTATATAGTTCTTTAGCAATACAGCCATCCAAGGTTCCGTTGGATCGGACTGGGAAGTTATAGCTATTGGTGGTGTAACCTTGTTGCTTGCTGTATCCTTGTTTTCTTTTACAGCATCTTCTAATGCGGCCAGAGTGGGCGGATTGTCTGCCTTGTCTTTGGCTGGCACTTCACAGCTAAAGGCAATGGAGGTCGCTGCCAGGATATACAATAACTTCTTCATAAGTTGGGGGCAGCTGTTCTCAGAGGAGTTCTTTGGGCAATATTTTTTCCAGAATAGGTTTCTGCTTGTCTTCGACCACTACGAATGTCCATTTCTTGTTGTCGGCTGAGTTGGCCAGGACATTCTTGAAAACGAGTATACGAAAGAAGTCGGTTTTGGGATCGTAGGATACATTGCCTTGTCCGAATTGGGTCTCTAAACGGGTTTTGACGGCGGCGGTGTCTACGCGCTTGCCTTCGGGAGATTTGAAATGCATTTTAAGGTAATTGGAATAGCGCAACTTAACGTAATCCTGGCCAGCAATTTTCTTCTTGTCCTCTACTGACACAACGTTGGCCTGCTCGATCTCAAAGTCAATATTGGGGTTGTTGTAGGTTTGCTCCAGGACCTTCACCAGTTGGGCTTTTGGAACAATGGTGACGAAGGCGGGATTCAGGTATTCTACAGAGCCGGCAAAATCTTTTTTTACGAGCAGGTTGGCATATTCCAGGAATTGTTTTTTGACGTCATTCTTATAGGATTGGGAATGGGTGAAGAAACTGAGGGTGGACAGAAGGGCAATGAAAAATAGTCTGGACATAGCTGGGGTTTAAGCTGGCTGTTTGCCAGGGAGTGAAATTACAAAAGTTTAGACGAATCCCGGGTGAAGAAGGTGTTAGGTTTGGGAGCGGGATAATTCGCCGCAGGGACAATAAAAGAACCTCCTGTCAGATGAATGACAGGAGGTTCTTTTATATATATGAGCTTGTATTGCTCTTGCTTTCTATTTCTGGGCGTGGATGGGCTGAATGGTGCCATCCTCGTTGTACCTGAGTTCGGTGACCTTTACGTTGCGCAGGTGGGTCTTGCCGGACAATTGTACATCGTGGTAGAAGAGGAACCACTTGCCATCTTTCTCAATAATGGAATGGTGGTTGGTCCAGCCTTCCACGGGATAGAGAAAGATGCCCTTATAGGTAAATGGCCCATAGGGATTGTCGCCGATGGCGTATACGAGGTTGTGGCTATCTCCGGTGGAATAGGAGAAATAGTACTTGCCCTTGTATTTGTGCAACCAGGCTGCTTCGAAGAAGCGTTTGTCGTTGCTGCCTTCCTTAAACAGGTTGCCGGCGCTGTCGAGGATCTTTATTTCCCTGACTGGTTCGGCAAGGGACTTCATGTCGGCAGACAGGCGGGCCACGCGTGGCAGGATGGCGAGCTCATCGGGCTTGCGCAACTTACCGGCGGAATCGTATTTGTTGTTGTTCCAGCGCTGGAGTTGTCCGCCCCAGATACCACCGAAATACATGTAATACTTGCCATCATCGTCTTTAAAGACGGTGGGATCTATGGAATATGCTCCCTTGATGGGTTCTTTCTCCGCTACGAATGGACCTTCGGGTTTGGCACTGGTGGCCACGCCTATCCTGAATACATCCTGCTTGTCTTTCACGGGGAAATACAAATAGTAAGTACCATTGGCGAAGGCAGCATCGGGCGCCCATAGCTGGCGGCCTGCCCAGGGGATATTTTTAATATCGAGGGCTACGCCATGATCGGTAACGGGACCGCCTACGGAATCCATGGACAGGATGTGGTAATCCATCATGTTGAAATGATCGCCGTTGTCGTTCTCGGGTGTACCGGTAGCGGTATCATGGGAGGGATAGACATAGATGCGACCATTGAATACATGGGCGGAAGGATCGGCGGTGTAAATGTTACTGACCAGGGGCTGTGACAGGTAACGGTCCATGCCGGTGGAATCGGTGGGCATGGGTTTGGCGTCGGCCTTTTCGGGCTCGGTATGACCACTGTCGTTGCAACTGGTAATGGCAAGGGCTGCTACTACAGCCAGGGGTAAAATCGTTAGTTGTTTCATCTTACAGGTAATTGTTGATGATGTTTTCGATGTATTCCTGTTTGCCGCTGCGGGTAGCCGGCTCACCGTTCTTTACTGCATAAGCGCGGAGGTCTTCCAGGGTTGACTGACCAGCTTCGAAGGCTTTGGCTTCGGCACCATCGTATGAGCTGTAGCGGTCCTGGCGGATCTTTTTGTAAGCGCTCTTCTGCAGAATGGTATCGGCAGTGATCAAAGCGCGGGCAAAAGTATCTACGCCACCGATGTGTGCGTGGAAGAGGTCTTCGAGGTCGGTGGAATTGCGGCGGACCTTCGCATCGAAATTGATACCGCCACCTTTAAAGCCACCTCCTTCGAGGATGATGAGCATGGTTTCGGTGAGCTCATTGAGGTTGGTGGGGAACTGGTCGGTATCCCAGCCATTCTGGTAATCGCCGCGGTTGGCATCCATGGAACCGAGCAAGCCTGCATCAACTGCTACCTGAAGCTCATGCTGGAAGGTATGACCAGCCAGGGTGGCGTGGTTTACTTCGAGGTTGAGTTTAAAGTCGTTGAGCAGGTCGTACTGGCGCAGGAAGCCTATTACGGTCTCAGCGTCGTAATCGTATTGGTGTTTGGTGGGCTCGCAAGGTTTGGGCTCGATGAAGAAGGTGCCTTTGAAGCCGTTCTTCCGGGCGTAGTCTTTGGCTACATGGAGGAACCGGGCGAGGTGTTCTTTTTCCTTCTTCATATTGGTATTGAGGAGGCTCATATAACCTTCGCGTCCGCCCCAGAATACATAGTTCTCACCACCGAGTGCAATGGTAGCATCGAGGGCTGCTTTGACCTGTGCTGCGGCATGTGTGAGGACATGAAAATCGGGGTTGGTGGCAGCGCCGTTCATATAACGACGGTTGGAGAAGAGGTTGGCAGTACCCCAGAGGAGCTTTACACCACTGGCGGCCTGTTTTTCCTTCAAATACTGTGTGAGGGTATCGAGCCTCTTATCATTGTCGTTGACATCGTTGGAATAGTCGACTACATCGAGATCGTGGAAACAATAATAAGGGAGGCCGAGTTTGGTAATGAATTCGAAGGCAGCGTCGGCCTTGTCTTTGGCTTTTTCGATGGGGTCTTTCTTAACATCCCAGGGGAAGAGGTGGGTAGCTTCTCCGAAGGGATCAGCACCGGAACCGCAGAATGAGTGCCAATAGGCGACGGCGAAACGGAGCCAGTCTTTCATGGGTTTGCCGGCTACGACCTTGGATTCATCATACCAGCGGTAGGCCAGTGGATTGTCTGTTTGCAAGCCTTCATACTTGATGGCGGGAATTCCTTTGAAGAATTCGGTAGCACCTGTCACAATTTTCATATAATCGTTTTTATGTTTTTACACGTACTGCAAATATTGGCCGATCCGGGGCTCTTTACAACCGCTAAACTGAAAAGAAAATATGCTATCTTATCAATTGTGGGTACATTTATGGCAAAAGACTGATAAAATCCTTTCTATTTACTTATGAAGACGTTAATTCAGAAAGTAGAACCAGATGCGAACCAGAGCTTTGCGTGCCGGATATACGAGACGCCTCATTTTGAGACGAACTGGCATAAGCACCCGGAGTATGAACTGATCACGATCCTGAAGGGGCATGGTACGGCGCTGATCGGGGACCATGTATGTGATTACAAAGTGCATGATGTGTTTTTTATTGCGGGCAACCTGCCGCACTGGTTCCGGAAGCATCATCCTTCGATGGTGTGTTCGGTACTGGTAGTACATTTTACGGGTGATTGCTGGGGCCCTGGCTTTCTGCAAATGCCGGAGATGAAGGCAATCCAAACTTTGCTGAAGAAGAATAACGGGCTGCTGTTGCAAAAGCGGCTTAAGAAAGCTGTTGCACCGGCTATGCATGGACTACATGAAGCCCGGGGAATTGATAAACTACTGCAATTGTTTCAGTGCCTGCATACGATTGGCACTTCTACTCAATTTAAGATCCTGACGGAAGATTTTCACGACCCGGCTGTGGCGGTGAACCCGGCTATAGAAAAGATCATCGACTATTCGTTCAAGCATTTCCTGGAGCCGGTAACGCTGGAGGAGATTGCCGGTGTAGCGAATATGACGATCCCTACCTTTTGCCGTTTCTTCAAGAAGAATATCAAGAAGACTTATTTTGATTTTATCAGGGATCTCCGGATCAGTCATGCCTGCAAGCTGCTGACGAGTACGAGCAAGCCGATCCTGGAAGTGTGTTATGAAAGCGGATATAAGAGCTGGGCACATTTCAGCAAGCAGTTTAAGGAAGTGAAGGCGCAGACTCCGAGTGAGTACAGGAGGGAGTTTATTGTCTGAACCATGATTTGGAGGATTTAAAGGATTTGCAGAAATGAGGTGTTAGCTTTTAGCTGTTAGCAATTAGCTTTCAGGGATTGGGACAGGGTATGTGGCCGGTATTGGCAGCGCCGCCGATGCCCTGCGGAGTGAAGGTGCTGTCGGTGGTGAGAAGGAGCTTGTCGCAGCGGGGAAAGTATTGTGACTGATCAAATATTTCGATCTTGTTGTTGCCGGCGGGCAGGTAGAAGCGTCCTCCATTTTCCCAGTCATACCCATTGATACGATGATCGCCAAAAGTCTGGGTTGCTTCGGCGCCATTGATGATCACTTTGAATTTACGGGTGCCCGGTGTGGTGGCATAATCACGGGAACGGACCCATAAAGTATAAGTGGCAGCAGAATCTACTTTGATTGTTGTGGAGGCTGTAAGGGATGCGCTATCGCGGCCCGGAACAAAAGAGGATTGTCCTTTAATCACTTTGGCGCCACTTTCCCACTCTCTTGTCCAGCTGCCCAGCTGGTTGAAGGTTTCGGCTTCTATCCATAGATCGCGTCCATTTGATTGCGTGGTTCCTCGTAAAGAATCGAGATAATGTAAGAAGGGTGTTTTGCGGTTGGCATATTGCTGTGGCGTTATGCTGTAACAACGGAGGTAATCGAAGAAGACGGCTCCGGAGTCTGTGGCATCGGGTTTGGTGGCGATGGTGGTGAGCCATAGGTAGAAGTCGTGGGCAGGGAGATCGCGGGTGTCGACGGTCGTCAGGAGGGCGCCATTGAAAAAATAATTGAGGTAATCGGGTGTATATTCGAACCCAAAGGTATTGTAAGAAGTGCTGAGGTTGGGCATGGTAGTGTGGTAATCCCGATTGATGTTGCCGTGCATTGGGGACCATTCAATGGCACCATAGGAAAAGTAATTGGGAGCATGGGCGGGATAATGTTCGAAGCAGTCTATTTCAATGCGGCCGGGCAGACGTTTCCAGGTGGTATCGGGATCGTCGAAACCACTGACCCAGGTAGTCCAGAAGGCTTCGTGCCAGCCGTAGCTACCGTCGAGTTTAACGCTTACTTCATAATAACCATAGCGGTGTGGGCGCTTTGTAATGATGCCGCCGCCGGTATAGGATTTGTTGCGGTAATTTTCTTTCTTCAGGTTGATGCGGACCTTGCCGTTGTCTATGACAACATTTTCTTTGCGCTGGGCGCTGGTGCCGCTGGCATCGATCCTGAATTTCCAATTTGTGGTATCGAGTGAGGAGTTGTTGAATTCATCGGCCCAGGACAGGGTGTAGCCGGCGGGGGCTTGTGCAATGGTAAAAAGGTAAATGTGTATAAGGACAGAGAGGCAGGCAATAGCTTTCATGCGATCAAATCGTTGTTGACATAAAACTAGGTGTTAGCCTCGTCTGTTCACCAGGTTGTGGCGGTTAAGTTTACGCGGGAATGTTCCCAATGAACGGGAATGTTCCCATTGGTATGCAGGGATTCTTTTTGTCACCGGGATACGAGGCGCCCTGCTGTTTTTGTGAAAACTGCACCTTTTTTCGTACTACGCTATTTATACCTGGTATGTACGGCTGAAGTACGGCTGGTCTACGGCTGAAGGCCGGCTGATGTCCTTCTCATTTTTTTTCTTGTTGTTATTCTTACTGGCTGCCCGTTCTTTCATTCAATAGCGTGGTGTTGTAAATGTACATTAAAACATGAGGGAGCTTGAATGTACCTGTCTGATTTGGGCTGTTTTGTCCGAAATGTCCGTTTTGTCCGGACAAGACGGACATTTCGGACGGTTTGGCTTTTTCTGTACAAGGTGGTTTGGAAAGGATGCCAGGGTGAGTGTAGGTTTGTATGGGCAGGTTGGTTAAGACGGCTGTGTTTTATGGAAAGTGATAGATGTTGAATCCCCAGAAAAAATTGACCTTTTATGAGTAGAGCAAGGAACATTCTTTTGGCCGGGGTGCTGGTGCCTGTATTGGCGATGTTATTTGTGTTTGGCCAAACGGCGCCTTCTGAAGACGACAGGTTTATAAGCTATGTTGCAGATTCCAAAAAACAAGCGATCAAGCTGTATTGGCGTGATGATAAGCAGGAGCTCTTCAAGAGCATTGGCAAGCTGAAAACCTGGCTGGATGGGCGGCATCAGACATTGGTGTTTGCCATGAATGGGGGGATGTATAAAGAGGATCGTTCTCCGTTGGGGCTTTTCGTGGAAAATGAAAAAAAGATAACGGGGCTTAATACGTCCAACGGATACGGGAATTTCTATTTGGAGCCAAACGGGGTATTTTACCTGACGACGGACAATGTGCCGGGGATTTGCAGTACAGGTGGATACAAAGACCTGCCTAAAATCAAATATGCGACGCAATCGGGGCCGATGCTGGTGCTCGATGGGCAGATCCATCCGGCTTTTAAGGAAGGCTCGGCCAACCTGAATATCCGGAATGGAGTAGGAATATTGCCGGATAATAAAGTGGTCTTTGCCCTATCAAAAGAGCCGGTCAACTTTTATGATTTTGCGCTTTATTTTAAGCGGCTGGGTTGTAAGCATGCGTTGTACCTGGACGGATTCGTATCGCGGATGTACTTACCGTCGAAGGATTGGGTGCAGACGGACGGGGATTTTGGGGTAATTGTTGGTGTTTGTTTATAGGCTATAGGTTGTTGTCGATATAATTTCTTACTTCCGCGAGGGCTTTTTGCATGGCGGCATGATCACCTTCCACGAAACTGCAATCGACGGTTTTGAGTAACACTTTGAAATTATCGCCGTTATCGTCTTTGTCTTTAATACGGATGTAACAGGCGTCACTGTCATCGGATTGTACTGTCCAAAGCTGGAACTGCTTGTAATCTTCTATCTTATGTGCTGAAAACATGGCCTTTTAGTGACAACACTGCAATAGCCGGGCCAAGGCTGTCTGAACCAGGATTAAGAAGATTTAGCGGATTTGTGGAGAGGCCAAGTGTACCTGCATGCAGGATTTTGACTGTTGCTCAGGCAATTGGATCAACGAGTTCGATGCCCAGGCCATACAGAAAAGAAAGGGCTTCGGGCAAGGAAAATTTGGCACCGGTGAGTTTGTTGGTTTTGGTATCGATGGCATAATTGAGGGCGCCTACGAAGTCGGCCTTGGTGAGGATGGTATTGGAGAATGTGGCGCCGCGGAAATCGGTGCCGGTAAATACTCCCTGGGTAAGGTCGCATTCGGTGAAGTCGACCTCATCGGCGACGCAATTGGTGAGGCGGATCTTTTTCAATTTTTTGCCATAAAAACTCGAGTAACTTAAACGGCTGTTGGAAGCTGTGATGGAAAAGGGGCTTTCGGCTTCTGTCCACATGATGCCAACGGCCTTTGTATTTCGGAGGGTGATGTTTTTAAAAGCGGTGTATTTGAACTTCAGGAGGGAGATGTCGCAATGCTCGAAGGTGCAGTCTTCAAAAACAGAATCGTCAAAGAAACATTCTTTGAGGCTGCATTTAATAAAAATGCATTGGGAGAATACGCGGTTGGACAAGATCCTGCCTTCATAGTTGATGTTTTCAAACTTTTTATTGTTGTGTACTACATCATCCTTATCGCTGTTGCCCATTGTGAAAAAAGTTTAAACTGAAAAGGTACAGCTTACTGTTGAGGTAACAATAAAATCACCCCGCATAGAAATGCAGGGTGACACTAATCAAATTCGTTAACCATTAAACCTTATCCTTTTTATTATAACAACCAAATCAACTTCCTGTACTAAAGACAACGCGTACTTTTTTTTCAACACGCCTCAAATTTGATTTACATCAAGCAACCAACAGAGACTTCTTATCGCAAAAACAAAAAACTGAACGCCTTCGGGTATTTTTTGAAACCAATCATTTAATAAGGGACACAAACCTATCCAACCCTGGCAGGCTGTTTTGCTGGTTCCAATAGTTGGGACATTTCCTGCCGCAATGAAACGGCCTTTTTGAAATTATCCTCCAGCAAGCTCAATTGCCGGTATGACCTTAATCGCTGGGTAAGTAACTTGTATTGCAGGCGCCGTAATATGCCGGCATCGGAAGTGTCGTCGCTAAAAGCTTTTGTAAAAAACAATGTGCAGAGTTTTTTAAAATGATACCAACAGCTTTTGAATAGCTCCCAACGAAAGCTGGAAAGGGAGGTATTTTGAGTCTTAAGTAGAATTTTATACGGTTCCAGTACCAAAAAGCAATGGGAGCTTTCTTCAATATAAGTAAAATAGTAAGGCAGTGTGAGCCGGTTGGCAGTTATAAAATGGTCAAAGCGCAGGGATGCTTCATACCAGATACTATAACCGGCCAATGCCAATACATAACACAATTCATGGTCGCCACCTGAACTCAAACTCCCACCCTGGCGATCGGTTAAGGAAGGAACAAAACCAAGGGTACGAATCTTGTCAAATGCTGCTTTTCTGAGTACAGCACCTGCGCCATAAACAAGCTGATCTGTTATTTTACCGCTTACCGGGGCCTGTTCGCCGCCGGCATACAAGTTGCAGGACAGTAGCCAGACTGGTGCAGGTACTTCAAACACAAATTCCCCCCTGCCTCCCAGGATACCTATTTCAGGGTAGCTTTCCATTACAGCAAACGCTTTATTTACATAATCAGGCGCCAGCCAATTGTCATCATCACATAGGATAATATATTCGTATCGCGCTGCCAATAACCCGGCTTCCCGGGCAAAAGTAAGGCCGGGCCTTATTTCGGTTATGATCCGGAGTTCTATGGGCGTATGGTATTGCTGCCATTCACTGTTAATAGTTTCCAGGCTATGATCGGTCGATGCGTTGTTGACAACGATCAGTTCACAGCCAATAGCAGCTGGGATCTGCTGCCCGGCAATATGGCGCAGGGTTACGGGCAGGCGCTGAGCCCCATTGTAGGTGCAAATAAGGATTGTTATTCCTGCCTTCATGCCTTGCTTATAATTTATTCCTCCGGGGAATGAATGATGTGATGTTCAATGCCATTTTCGTATACAGTTTAGTGATCTTCCAATACATCAGCCAATCCCTGTGCATGCGCAGTGCTTCCCGTACCTGTGTTTTTGTTCCCTCGCGGTTCCTGAGGCCATACCAGAGATCATTGGCTATTTTTATACCGTAATGCGCATAAAATTTCATGGACTGGTTCAGTATCTTTTTTCTGTCTGCTTCCGGGAGATACTGCTGGATGGTAAGCATTACCCACTGAAGGTCTTTCAGGTTCTTTGCAGTGGCATAAGATTGCCCTGAAATAGAAGCAAAGTGCAACCGGTAAGCAGCCAGCACCTCTGGTATATAAGCTATCGGAAAATGACAGGCAATCCGCACCCACATTTCCCAATCTTCTCCATAATCAACGCCATAAAAGGCTCCCAGTTTTTCATACACTTCTCTCTTTACAGTGATGGTACAAAACTGTACGCGCTGGCGTTCAGCCAGGCGGAGCAGACCATTGTCCAGGATACCCGACTCTTCCATTTCGGCATCTCTGTAGTATAAAGGCTTACTGCTTTGCCCGATGTATACATAGCGGCAAAAAGCGGCGCCTGCCTGGGGATAGCGATCAAACAACTCCTGCATGGCCTGGTAATAACCCGGCTTTATAAGGTCGTCACCATGCAATATATGGACCAGGTGCCCCTTTGCCCTGTTGATGCAGGTCTCGAAATTGCGAAGACTGCCCCGGTTCTCCGGTTGCCTGAAATAACCAATCCTGCCATTGCCCATCGCTTTGACCAGTGCTTCCACGTCCACATCTGTACTGTGATCGTCTACCACTTCTATCTGCATTTCCTCCGGTGGAAGCGCCTGTTGCAGTACAGCCTCAAGGGTTTCCAGCAGGAAACCGGCGCAATTGTACACAGGGATCATCACAGACCATCCTGGTCTGTGTACATCAGCAGCAAGTGGTGCTATAGCGGGTGGTGATGACGGAATTCTATCCAACGATATCCTGTTGTTTAATGATCTGTTAGTTGAATGGACGGTTCAAACCTGAATGGGAACTGAGGTCGTACGGCACCTTTCCACTTCCCAAACCAGGTGGTATTTTCACGGTAATCAGCTACTTCAAAATGAAGGGCTCCTTCATAATAATATAAAGGGATCGAAGTGTCCTGTACAATAATAAGTGAAAAATAATAGGCTCCGTCATTCAGAAAATGACCAGGGATGTGGCATTCTCCCTGTACCAGCCCTGCTTTGCACCTTATGGGTTGCGACGCTACATCGAAAATGCATTCCCCGGCATAATTGAATAAATGCAGGCCGGCATTCAATAGCACATCCTCCTGCTCATTGCGGATGGTAAATTTTACCGTCAGCGGCGTGCGGATATCGATCACAGCGGTCGTAGCAGGCAGTTGGGGTACCAGCTGCAGAGAAAGCAGGCGCACATATTCATTGCCGGGCGCCTCAGTGGCATCCTGCCATTGCAGGCTCAGTACATTTTTCTGTAAACTGCCTACGTATTTATCTACTATTTGTCCGGTATCGCCAATCGCCATCATTTTTCCCTGCTGCAGCCACATTGCCTGCCGGCAGAGATGGTTTACCGCCTGCATATTGTGGCTCACAAACAATATGGTACGTTGGCTGTCATTAGCTACCTGTTGCATTTTGTCCAGGCATTTTTTCTGGAATTCAATATCTCCTACTGCCAGCACCTCATCCATGATGAGGATATCAGCATCGAGGTGTGCGGCTACGGAAAATGCCAGTCTTACATACATGCCCGATGAATAGCGCTTCACCGGTGTATCGATAAACTTTTCCAGGCCTGAGAAAGCAATGATCTCATCGAATTTTTGCAGTACCTGGGCTTTCTTCATGCCCAGCAGGTATCCACTAATATAAATATTCTCCCGGCCCGATAGTTCAGGATGAAAACCCGTTCCCACTTCCAGCAGGCTGCCAATAGTGCCCCTGCCCCTTACATGGCCCGTAGTAGGTTGAATAATGCGCGAAATAATCTTAAGCAAGGTAGATTTCCCCGCCCCGTTGGAGCCCACAATACCCCAGGTCTCACCTTGTTTTATCTGGAAGCTGATATCCTGCAGGGCCAGGAATTTATTGCCGGGCGCCTTATCTGAATAAAAGAAAGCGTCGTTTCTTTTGCCCATACTATTGGAGAGCCAGCGTTTAATATCCTGCCGGAAAGAGCCGGTACCAATGGTACCCAAAGTATACTTTTTGGAAACAGCTGCCGCTTCTATAACAATCTTACTCATATTGGTTATGCCACATCAATCAGTCTTATGGCCTGTTTGTTAAACCATGCTAATGCGATAAAAAAAATAGTGATAATAAATACTGTACTATAAAGCAATTGCCCCATAGTAAACAATCCCTGGCCAAGCAGGGCATACCGGAATACTTCGAACAAAGCGGATAGGGGGTTGACATTCACAAACCAGCGAATGCCTGAGGGAACCAGCGATACCGGATAAATAACAGGGGTTACAAACATGAATAACCTGATACCCAGGTGAACAATATTGGAAAGATCACGGTACCGTGCTGTTAAGATACAAAAGATAAGGCCAAGGGCCAACGCAAACAGTGCTGTTAACAAAATGGCCAGGGGCAATACCAATATCCAGACATTGAGTGTAAAATGGAAATTACGGTAAAGGGCATAATATACCAAAACGACCACCAGCAATACTACCTGAATCAGGAACCGGAGCAAATGAGTGCCTGCTACGGAAAAGGGAATAATGAGCCGGGGAAAATATACTTTATTATAAAGGGCGCTGTAATAGGTGAAGATGAAGGCAGTGCCTGTAAAAAGATCACTGAATAACCCCCATAACAAAATACCGCACAGAAAAAACAACACGGGCGGCGATGATCCCGTATTCACTCCCATCCACTTACCAAACACCAGCACATACACGATCAAGGTTAACACCGGCTGCAGGACTACCCACAATGGACCTAACAGGGTTTGCTGATAGTTAATCAAAAAATCGCGCTTTACAAACCTGAACAGCAGGTGCCGATAGGCCCATAACTCTTTAAATGACCAGTTACGCCAGCTATTACGGTTACTGATCTCCCAGTCCCAGGGCTCATTGGTACCAGCAGTTAGTGGCATGGGTAAACATTAGTTTTTACAGGTAATATACAGCTCAACAGTCTCTCCATGCATAAATTTAAGTGAAAAATAACCTTGATGCAATAAAAGAAAGAACAGGTTCCGATAGAAAACCGGTATACAAAGCGGATGGAAATAAAAAGTTGCAGGCCAGTCCACACTTGCACCTGCAACAAACTAGTCTATATAGAACCAGAAAAATACTTAATACTTGTCTGTATTGGGGAATAGTCTCGCCACCTCTACCCCATAGCCCTGCGGTGAAGGGCGGATAAAATACGGCTGCACCTTGCCAAGGTTAAAATTCTGATGAGGGATATACATACCAAACCCGGAGGTCTGGCTCGCATATTCATCATTATTAAAAGCCCATTGGTCCAGCGTGCCGGCTTTCAGGAAATAAACTGTGCTGCCGCCAATGATGTTTTTATCCGTAAACCCTTCGGCCGGTACATAATCCACATATACCCAGGTTTCCGGCACCACTTCCTTAGCTAAATACGCCATGGCGCCCGTGTTTGGATCATACAGCAGGATATCGATGGGATCTTTGCTGTCCGGGTAATAAATATAAAAACCCAACTTATTGGTGGAGGTATCCACCGCAGGGGGCTTTATGTCCAACACCTGGCCGTTGATGTATACAAGGTTGTAAAAGAATTCCAGCTGACCGCTTGCCAGCGGCATGGTTTCCCGCAACAATTCCTTCCCCGTGCTTTTGTTCTTCACCGAAATGGTGGCATCCTTCTTACCCGCAAAATAGGGGTATACCGTGCTGAAACCGAGCTGCCCGTTGGCCCGCAGTAATTGTTGATCATACACAGCTGTATCCACTGTCACTTCCAGTTGATCATCACCAATATTGTATCCATGGATGGCTACCGTAAAGGCTTTATTGGTTTCCACGTCTTTGTTGCAGGATGCCAGGCCGGTCAGCGTAAGTGCTGCCAGGGCAAATGCCTGTATATATCTTCTGATCATAAAATGAGGATTGCTTTTGATAGGGTGTTAAAATTTTACCTGCTGATACGAATCGATATAGGTGCCGCCGGGGGTGCCGAATTCTGAAATAGCCAGTATTTCTGGTTTGGTACTGAATGGGAGCGGCAGGCTGGTGTATTGATTGACCGTTACGCCGGCGCCTTCATAGTAAGGGATATCGGTACCCGCTTTATAGAACTGCACCACGGGATTCAGGAAATATACCTGCCCATTGATCTCTGTGCGCCCACCCGGAAAGCTGGGCGCTTTCAGGAAGCCGGAAAACTCGTAAGGCTTGAAGGTCATCCTGGCCAGCTCTTCCAGTTTTTCGATGATGAACTGCCCGTTTTTCACTGTCTCGTATTTTTTATAATACACTACATCGATATCGCCGGCAAAGTGACTGATCTGCGGCAGGAAGAGATAGCTCACCAACCGGAAGCCTGCAGGGTTATCGGCGGGCACAACAGGTTTGGTGATCAATTTACCATTTACGTAGATCAGCTCGATCGAAACGCTGTACTCACCTCTTTTCACTTGCCTTTCGTAAATAGATTCACCTTTCCCTTTCTCTTTGATCACGAGCTTTACACTGTCCTGCCCATTGGCAAACGTGTATTTATCCGTACGCTTAAAACTATTGCCGGCCGGTATCGGATACAGGGTGGCGGTATCGATATGGAAGTCCAGCTCATTACTGCTGGCATTAAAGCCGTTGGTGATCACAGAAAAGGCTACTTCCTTCACTAAAAAATTATCGTTCTTATCGCAACCAGTAAGCGCGAGCGACAACAGCACGATACAACCTATAGATAGAAACTTCATAAAAATTGTTTTTAAGACTATTGATCAAAGCGTGTAAGAAACAGAAAGGCTGAATGAACGGCCTACTTTCCGCGTGAAGCTGTCAATATCCCCAATACGGGTCTTTGTTTTTCCGTCGGCCGAGGTCTCATAATACCCCTCTTCGTATTTCTCCGAGAATCCATATTTCCACTCGTACCGGTCGCTCCACTCTACAGTACCGTAGGGCACATTCGGCTTTTCTTTATAAGTGGTATAACTGTTGGTATAAAAACGAAAGGCATTATCGAGCAGGTTGGTCATATTCAGCTTCACCTTCAGGGCCCTGTTCTTCAGGAAGGTATAAGCCACCTGGGCATCCAGTTGATTGCGTGGACGCTCGTATTCCACATAGTCTGGCATCATACCCACTGTAAAGGTCTTATACCCCATATGGTTGTAGACGGCGTTCAGGCTCAACCGGTCTGTCGTATAGAGCAAACCGATATTGTACAACACGGGCACCTGGCCATACAGCGGGCGCTTTTCCTTCAGCAATATTTTCTCGCGGTACGCGTAGCTCAGTCCCGGTTTGTCGTAAGAACTCTCCCCAAAACTGGTATAGTTGAACCGGCTCGCCTGCACCTCAGAACTTTGCAGGGTCAGGTTGGCGGTGAAGAACAGGTTCTCCAGTTGTTTAAAGCCTGGAGCAACAAAGCCCAGGCCCTTGCGCAGGTCAAACTCCCAGCCATGTACTTTGGCCCAGTCTGAGTTGCCGGTAAGGGCATCAACACTTTGGCTTGAGTTGGTAACATCGAGGTACAATTCCACCGGGTTTTTAAAATACTTATAGAAATAGCCGGCAGAGATCACTTCACCAGCGCCGGGATACCACTCCAGCTTGAGGTCATAGTGATCGATGGTGGTAGACAGCACACCGATATTGTGTTGGATACGGCCGATAGCAGGGTTATACCGGGAGAAGCCCGAGTTTTCGATGAGCGATGGCCTCACCACAGATTGCGCATAAGAAGCGCGGATATTGAAATTCTCCAGCGGGGTCACGGTGAGGTTCACCGACGGCAGGTAGCGCCATTTCTTTTCCTCGGTGGCGGCATCGAGGTATTTGTGTACCAGTTGGCCGGTAACAGGATCAACATAACGTCTTTTTTCTTCGGCTTTCTGGTCGATCTGATTAGCGATCTTGCTCACGCCATCGGTAATCTCTTCGTATACATAGGACTCGATCCGTAATCCCCATACCAGTCGTACCCACTTCGTGATTCGGTTGTCCATCATACCAAAGAAGGCTTCATTGGTATTTTTACCTTCATACCGGCTCAGCGAAAACGCGCCGGGATAATAGAAGATATCATTGACAGGATCGGCCATTCCCATAAACTGCGTCCATTCATGAATGGGAATACCCCGGTAGCGGCCGCCATTGAGAGATCCAATCGGCAGGATAATCCAATCATAATTGCCATGGCGCTGCAGGTATTGATAACCCGTCTTGAACTGCTGGTTGAGTGAAGCGATCTTAAAAGAATAGTTCACCGCTATGTCTGCCATCAGGTTGTCCTCGTCATACTTGTACTGCGCCCGGTTCAACGAACCCACGCCAGGATCGGTCACACTGTTGGGGGCATAGGTGTACACCGTACCATTGCTGGTCTTTTCGGGTGCGGTCCCGGCTTCCACAGCATCGTGCTCGTGGTTCGATACCTTGTTGCGGGCCAGGTTCCAGTCGATCCGGAATTGCCCCAGCTTGTGTTCGCCCGTCAGCTTGTTCTGCAACAGGTCGATGAATTTGGGACTGTCGTTTTCGAGTACAGCGGGGTCCTTGTCATAACCAATATCATTACCCCAGCCGCTAAGCCGGAAGAACCTGTTTTGAAAAACGCGGGAATAGAAGTTACGCGTTATTATTTTATGGTTCGCCGTTTGCCAGCCGCCATTCAGCAGTGCAGCCCAGGAAGTGGTAAAATTGTATTGTTTGCCCTTTGTTTCATGTATTTCCTCACCGGTTTTGGCGTCGTAGGAGCTGTTGCCATTTTTCGACCAGCTGCCCCGTTCGAAATGCAGGATATCGTCGATCATCTGTTCGTTGCGATAACTGATGGAACCCACAAAGCCCAAACGGCTTTTGCCCAGGTCGTAACTTCTTCCAAGGCTGAGCTGGTAGTTTTGACCAGGACGCGCCGTATAGATGCGTGTGCCCAGCCGCCCGGTACCGCCGATCCTTTTGTTCTGTTCGGCGATCATTTCGGGTGTGATGGGGGTAAGTGATGATCCGGGCGGAACCGGACTGTTGTAAGGATCACCGGGATTGTAGCGGTCACGGTCATAGGCAAACAGACCACCCGGGAAGCGGTCTTTCCGCTGGCCGTCATCAAAGCCCAGGTAGTCCTGGCTGCCCCGCTTGTAGCCAAGCATTTCTTTGCCGGTACTCACATCGTTGTACTTGGCGCCAAAATTAATATTGGTGAAGTTCTTTACAGGAACAGCAAGTGTATTGATCTGCACCAGGCCGCCGCCAAAACCGAAACTCATATCGGGCGTATAGCTTTTTGAAACGATGATATTGTCGATGAGGTTGCTGGGAATGATGTCGAACTCGAAATCACGCACCTGTACATCCGTACTGGGCAGCGTCACCCCATCCAGCATGGCCACATTGTAGCGTTCGGCGATGCCGCGTATCACCACCCGGCGGTTGTCGTTGGTGCTGACGCCGGAAATACGCTTGAGCACCTCCCCCACATTCTTGTCCGGCGTGGCGGCGATCTGCTCGGAGGAAATACCATTGGAGATCTCGGCAGTCATTTTCTGCCTCACCAGCAAAGCTGCAATGCCTTCTTTGCGGGCGGTACTTCTGACAACCACGGCCGACAATTGCCCTTTTTCTCTTTTGAGGGCTACATCGAGTTGGAACACACTGTTGTCTTTTACTTCGATGGCGCTAACGATCTTTTTGCCATAGCCCACAGCAGATATTTCCGCTTCATAGGTGCCTTTGGGCAGGTTGATGGTAAACGTACCGTCTACGTTGGCCACGATGGATCTATCACCGATGCGGATACTGGCATTGACAACGGGCTGACCGTCGGCCTCATCGATGATCTTACCGCGTACACTGCCCGGGTCTTTCCGTACAGGCGCAGCAGGTGCGGGTGTGGCAGGTATAGCAACCGGTTTGAGAATAACAGCCCCGCTCCCATTGATGCTATGTGTAATATGGGCGGTTTGCTGCAGCACATCAAGCGCCTGTTTGATGGAAACGCGCGTTTCGGCGAAATGCACTTTGCTGCCGAGCCGGTCGCTCACTTCTTTGCCGTAAGTAAATTGAAGCGGGTTGTTGTTTTCGATGAGTGCAATAACCTCCCTGCCCGTCATGTCTTGTTGCGGCAACTGGATAATACGGCTGATGTCCTGCGCCAGGAGGCTTTCCTGCCAGCCGAGCAGCACGCTAAGGGTAAAACAAATGATACGTAGTATAGCTTTTTGCATAACTTTATACTTAATTGATACATGTTCTTAGAGGACTGTACTTTTAAAACGGGCCCCGACGGTGGTCAGATACCGAAGGCGCCATGACCGGTCTGTTTACGCAGACCGTTTTTTTTGCTATCAGTTGTTGGTTGGTCGCATCGAATAGTTTTGGTGTTGGTTTGGTTAATAAATAAGGACCTTATTGTTTTCCCGCTTGTAATGAAAGCCAAGCGTTTGCGATAGCAGCGTGAGCGCCGCAGAAAGGTCCTGGTCTTTTATACGGATGGTGACTTTCTCCGATCTCCATTTGGCATTGGTAATATCAATGTGCACATTATACCAGTTGGCGAGCGTTTGCATCACTTCTTCAAGGGTCGCCTGGTGGAAGACCATGCCGTTGTTCCACCATTCGCAGAGCATGGCCGCATTGACCTCGTCGATCTGCAGTTCGTTATGGAGTGCATCGAAACGCAGTCGCTTGTTGGCCACCAGTTGGGCGAGTGTACGGTCACCGTACTGCACGCCTACCCTGCCCGTACGAACGGTAACGGATTGATGAAGGGAGTCGTTGGCCAGCACCTCGAATGAGGTACCGAGCACACGCGTACGTAACTGGCCCGACTGCACATAGAAAGGCCGGGCACTATCGTGTTTTACCTCGAAGAATACGCGCCCCGTAGAGCGAACGGTCCGCTCCGCTCCGTTAAAGTTATCAGGCACAGCTACTGTGGCGCCGGGAAACAAGTGGACCGTAGAGCTATCCGGCAGCAGGACCGTTTTGGCTTCGCGTGGCAAGGCGCTGATGATCCGGTAACCGGGCGCTGTTTTTTTCATCCATGTATTATATACCGCCACACTACCGGTCACCAGCACGGCAACGGCGGCGGCATAAGGTAACCACACACGGCGTTGCACCAATTGGCGGAGCAACCCGGGTTTCGGCCTGGCTGTTGTTGGGTCCACCGTTCGAGCCGCCACCGATTGCCAGATGGCTGCCTGGAGGGCTTGCCGGCGGGCGGGTTCCATCGATGCCGTGTCCGCAGACCTGGTATCCAGCCATTTTGCGATGAATGCATTTTCTTCGGGAGAAGCTGCTCCTGTCAGGTAACGGTCGATAATAATTTCCAGTTGATCGATAGTCATGGTAGCGCCGGGCCTTTAGGGCTCCTGACTATATGCGTGTAAAAGCTGAAGGTTTAACCAGTCGCGCTTGTTACGGAATTGTTACCAAAAAAGGCGCCGCCTGCAAATGTTGTCAGCCAGGCCTGCGTTCATCGTTACATATTCTGGAGAAAGATGGCGGCGAGGATAGCGCGCCTCAGGTTCACCCGCAGTTTCTGGTAGCTGGTGTTGAGCTGGTTGCGCACAGTTTGTTCGGAAAGGCCTAAGCGCTGGGCAATTTCCCGGATGGAGAGATTCTCTTCGTGGGTAAGGCGGTACACCTGCTGCATTTTAGGTGGCAGGCGACTCACTTCGGCCTCAACGACCACGAGCAGTTCTTTGAGCAGCAGAGGGTCGGTTTGCCGGAGCAGATCGGGCAGCAGGTTCTCTTCGATGGCCGCTTTGCGGTTGGCGGTTTTGAGTGCGCGGGAAAGATGCGCCAGCACCTCATACTGCACGGCAGCATGCAGATAGGCTGCAAGCGTGGTTTGAATAACCACCGTCGACCGCCGCAACCACAGGTTGATCATCACTTCCTGCACTACATCCTGGGCATCTGCTTCCGATCTCAGCCGATTGTAAGCGTAGACGTATAGCTTTTCCCACCAGGTATCGAAGAGCAGCTTAAAAGCAATGCCATCGCCCTGGCTCACAAGCCTCCATAGTTCCGTATCATTTTGGGAATGCATTACCATTGCTGCTTTCTTTTGCGGCGCAAAGGTAGGCTGGCAATGTTACTAAAATGTTGTGCGTATATAAAACGTCCAATAGGTTAATCCAATGGGGGGCTATTTAATATATTCCTTCTTGATCCCGAGTTTCTTCATTTTTGATTTCAGCGTGGAAGGATTAATATTCAGGATCTCTGCAGCAGCGCCTGGCCCCCATATCCTTCCATGGCATTTTCGCAATACCGAGAGGATATAGTCTCTTTCGTTTTCTACGATCGTTTTCAGGGCAGCATCTTCTGCCACAGCATTCGCATCTTTCTTTTCCACCGTTGGCAATAGGATGTCTTCAATCACGGGTCCTTTGGCCAGCAGCACACTGCGCTCCACCAGGTGTTCGAGTTCACGGATATTCCCCGGCCAGTTGTAAGCCATCATTTTCAACAGCACAGCCTCAGAGATACCGCTGATCTTTTTACCGGCCTTATGACTGTAGTGGTTCATAAAATGATAAGCCAGCGCAGGAATATCATCCTTGCGGTCACGCAAGGCAGGCAGCGTGATCGGGAAAACATTCAACCGGTAGTACAGGTCCAGCCGGAAACGGCCTGCTGCCACTTCCTTCTCCAGGTTTTTATTGGTAGCGGCAATGAAGCGCACATCCACTTTGATCGTATTCCTGCCCCCTACCCTTTCTATTTCCCGCTCCTGCAATACCCGCAACAATTTCACCTGCAACTCCATCGGCATTTCCCCGATCTCATCCAGAAAGATGGTTCCCTTGCCGGCGCTTTCAAATTTTCCGATCCTTCTTTCATGGGCGCCTGTAAATGCCCCTTTTTCATGGCCAAACAATTCGGATTCAATCAGGGTGGCAGGCAAGGCCGCACAGTTTAGCTTAATAAAGGGTTGTCCTTTCCTGGCGGACAGGTTGTGGATACAGTCGGCGATCTTTTCTTTGCCCGTGCCACTTTCTCCCAGGATAAGTACCGAGGTATCGGAAGGAGCTGCTTGTTTGATATGGTCAAATACATTCAACAGGAGATGACTTTTACCAACGATGCCTTCAAATCCTTCCTGCGTATGGGTGATGCCCGTTGTTGTAATCGTGCCTGCCTGAGCGGCAGCTTCATCGATGATCTCCCCCTCCAGCAAATGCTCGATGGTTTGGATCAGTGAAAACTGGATCCTTTCAAACAGCTCCAACTGCTCAGCCGTATAGGCGTCCGGCCTGCGGCTGTACAAACAAAAGCTAAAAGATTTGCGGTCCAGGATGTTCATCGGCATTTCGAGGTTCGACCGCAACTGAAACGTATCGGCAAACAATTGCCGTAGCGAAGGCTGCCGGCAGATACGCTGAAAGGCAACATGGTCATAATAGACTGCCTGGTTCACCGGCGGACTGCCTCCCTGCAATGCAACCAGTTCCCCGATCGACTTACGCGTGATCGTACTCAACTCCTGCGCACCAATCATTTGGTATTCATCAAAACCCACTCTCAAAAAGCACATGCCCTTAAAGTGGGGATGCTTCAGGTTATCAAACCCGGCAACCAGGAAGTCAAAAGGAATATAGGACTGCAGGGCCGACGTAACGGCCAACAATTTCTGCTCCCAGGCGCCGGTGCCGCTAATGATCTTCTTCAATAGATTGCGTAGCTGGACCTCCTTCTGATACTTCGCTTCCACACTATGCAGGCGGCGGTACCGCGCAATCTCCAGGGTCACCAGCAGGTCTTTCTCCCGGTAAGGTTTTACAATAAAGCCATAAGGTTGGGTTTGCTTGGCAGCGTTGAGGACCTCTTCATTTGAATTGGCCGACAAGTATACAAAGGGAATATTATCGATAGCCAGCAGCTTCGCCAGATCGATGCCCGTTTGTTTTCCCTTTAGAAAAATATCCAGCAGGACAAAATCCGGCCTCTTTGCTTTGATCATTTCCTGGGCCTGGGGCACAGACCGCGCTATGCCTGTAACGTCATAGCCCGCTTGCTCCAGCAGCAAGCGCAGATCTTCCGCCTCCACAAATTGATCTTCTACTATAAGAATTTGCTCTTTCATGTTCAGTTAGTTTTTCACGCTTCGCTAACAAAGTCAAGCCGTATTTCCGTACCGTTGTTATTGTTTACCTGCAGGTTCCCATCCAGATCACCACTCAGCCCCCGCATCATCTTCATGCCCATGGATGTCCGGTTGGCGGGATCGAAGGAAGGGGGCAGACCAACCCCATCATCTTTGATGGAAAGGGTAAAATGATCCGGGGAGCTCCTTTTAAAGGAAACATCGATCCTTCCTTCCCGCTTATCCGGAAAAGCATATTTAATTGCATTGGTAATGGCTTCATTGAGTATAAGTCCAAGGGGAATACATTGCGCGATATCCAGTTGTACGGCGTCAATATCCAGGTTGAACTGAATGGCATTACCTGTACGAAAGCTATCCTTCAGGCAATCTATCAACTCATGTATATAATCAGGCATATTGATGGCCGATAGATTATCGGACTGGTATAATTTCTGGTGCACCAACGACATGGCCTGAATGCGCTGTTGGCTTTCTGCCACCGCCTGTATGGCTTCCTCGCCCTGCAGGTAGGCCGACTGCGTACGCAATAAGCCCATGACGATCTGAAAATTATTCTTTACCCGGTGATGGATCTCCCGCACCAGCCACTCCTTCTCTTCCACCAGGTGTTGCAAAGTATCATTCTTCTTCCCGATCTGTATTTGCTGAACCTGTAATTTATTATTCGTGCGTTGTTTTAAACGGGCATAATTCACCAACAGCGCTACTATAATGATCAGCAATAGGGTCATCCCCAGGATCCAGCGCCTGGTATTTTTCTCTTTGGCCAACTCGGTGTGCTGAAGCCGGGTTTCATTTTCCAGTAGCCGGATGTTATTTTCCTTTTTTTCCGTTTCGTATTGAATGGTCAGTTCTTCGATCTGCCTGCTTTTTCTTTCGTTGTAGATGGAATCGCTGAGAAACTGGTATCGTTGCAGATCTTTAATAGCAGCGGTATAATTACCGAGTGCAGAGTCGGCAGAGAAAAGCATGTGGTACAATTCTCTTTGATCTACCAAACGTGCGCCTCTATAAAGTAAAGCGGAATCCAGGTAACTGTGCGCTTTGGCATACTCCCCATGTTGCACATAGAACCTGCCAATGTCCAGGTTGCCCACAAAAACCACTTCTTCATTGAGGGGAGCTTTCCGGAAGTAAGCAGCCATGGAATTGTAGTACTGCCCGGCCTGGGCGTACAACCTCATGCCATCATAACAATAGGCGAAGTTTTGCATGGCAATGCCCTTTTCGAACCAGGCTTGTGGTGGGTGTGTCGCAACCAGGCTATCCATCAAAGCCAGGGCATCCTTGCTTTGATATAATTTGACCAATTGCCTGATGAGCAAGCCGGTTGTCCTATACAGTACTACCCGGCTGACCTTTCGTTCTATCCGTATTTTGAGGCATTTTCGATACCATTGGCAGCTTTCTGCACCGCGCCCCAGTTCGTCGAGCACCAGGGCCAGTTCTCCATAATACGAATCGATACTTCCGGTGTCATTGTTTTGCACTGCATTGTCAACACACTTCGTTGCGTATAAGAGTGATTTTTCATAGGCCCCGCGGTACCTGTTGAGCTCGGAAAGGAAATAATACATAGCGGAAACCCGGGTATTGCCAATTTGATGATGCAAGTCTATAGCATGCAGCAATTCCTTTTCCGTTGCATCAAATTTGTTGGCAGCCCAAAGATAATCGGCCATGGAAAGCCTTGCCGCGGCTTCTCCTTCAATATTGTGGGCCTGTTTGAATAATTGAATGGCCTTGTCGTAGTAAACTTGAATTTGAACAAAGTAGGGCGCACCCCAGCTTATCTGCCGGGCAAGCCTCAGCCAGGTTCCCGCCTCCTTTTGTACATCGCCTTGTGCATGATAAATGGCAGCCACCTCAGTAAATCGCTTTATGCCTTCCGCTGTTTCCACTTTAACCAGGTGAGCGTCTCCTTCCAATAACAGGCTTTCAATCCAAAGATCCTTCAGGTGAAGTGTATCACTCAGGCTGATAGCATGTTTAAAAATGCCAATGGCAGTATCAATCAAAGCAGTCTTCGTATCACTGTACTTCTCCTTGAGGTAGGCTTTACCCAATGCATGCAACAATAAGATCCGGTTGCTATCAGGCTTACTTTCCAATAGCCGATGGCGCAATTGACCGGCCGACAAATCAGCTGTGAGCTGTGCCATAGCTGGCGCAGCCGTTACGATCATCAATAAAACACCTACAAACGTTTTTAGCATCCGGGAATTCCTCTTGTCTTAAAATTATACATAATACACCGTGAAATTTCACGGCCCTTTTTCATCAAACCGGGAAATATCGCGGTCGCCTCCTACACTGTTTTACAACAACATATTGAACTACACCTGGTTATGAAACAGGTACCTAATTGGCAGGAGGTAATCTTATTCATCGCTTATGGGAAATATTCAACCACCAACAGTCGTCTTTATTACCGGGGCCTTTGTTCACCACAGTTGCTGGGATGCATGGAAGACCTGGTTCGAAAGCAAAGGTTACCAAACCATCGCACCTCCCTGGCCACATAAAGCTGCCTCCCCCGAAGTCCTGCGTAATAGTCATCCCAACAAAGATATAGCAGCCAACCGGCTTCCGGCAATAACTGATCACTTTGATCATATCGTGAGGCAACTTCCCGAAAAGCCAATACTGATCGGTCATTCTATTGGCGGCCTGATCGTTCAGTTATTGTTGCAAAGAGGATTGGGCAGCGTAGGGGTGGCCATTCATTCGGTACCCCCGCAAGGGATACTCACTTTTAAGCGTTCGTTTCTCAAAGCCGGCTGGGGGCCGCTCGGTTTTTTTACGTCCACGCGGCAATCCTTCCTGATGTCATTTACCCAATGGAAATATGCTTTCACCAACGGGATGGATTGTGATGCCCAAAAAGAAGCCTACTACAAATTTGCCATCCCCGAATCGAAGCTGATCGTAAGAGACACGATCACGAAAGCAGCCAGGGTCAACTTCAGGAATCCCCACGCCCCTTTACTGCTGACTTCGGGCAGTGAGGACCATACGATACCTGCCTCCCTCAATTACGCAAACTACAAGCGATACAAAAAAAGCAATTCGATCACGGATTATGCAACGTTCAAAGGAAGGAACCATTTTGTATTGGGTCAGCCTACCTGGAAAGAAGACGCTGAATATATTCTCAACTGGATCGATAAGCTGCCATGACGATCTCCTTAATAAACAACAAACATTCACATACCATTTTAAACAATGCGGATCATGAAACAATTACTATCTGTTTTTATTATTACAAGTCTTTTGCTCGCAGCCTGCCACAGCGAGCCAAAAGACGCAACAACGCCAGCAGTTGCTACAGCAGACACTACCGGCAACGAAACGGTGCAACCAGCTAATCCCCCTGCCAACTTCAAACACGCCACTGCGAAAGTAAACGGGGTCGACATTCACTATGTGATAGGCGGCACCGGTGAACCACTCGTGCTGCTACACGGCTTTGGGCAGAACTGGTACATGTGGAATCGCCTGCTGCCCGAGTTTTCCAAACATTTTACGGTGATTGCACCCGATCTTCCGGGACTGGCTGAATCAGGCAAACCAGACAGTGGTTATGATAAGAAAACGATGGCCACTTATATCCATGGAGTGGTGAAGCAACTGGGATACGATCATATCAACCTGGCCGGTCATGACATTGGCCTGATGGTTGCCTACGCCTACGCCGCACAATTTTCGGGCGAAGTAAAAAAACTGGCCCTGATGGATGCTTTGCTGCCGGGTGTGGAACCCGTTTGGAGCAATGTGAAAGCCTCTGCCTGGTGGTTTGGCTTCTTTGGCTTTCCTGCCTCCGGCGAACTTGTAGCCGGAAAAGAACGCTTGTTCCTTACCAATTTCTGGCCCGTGGTAGGTCATGTAAAAGATCCATTCACAACAGAAGAGGTGAACGAATTCGTACGGGCTTATGCAGTAAAAGGCGGAACAACAGGCGCCTTCCATTGGTTCGGCGCTTTTGACCAGGATGCTAAGGACAATAAGGAGTTCATGAAAACAAAACTTAAAATGCCCTTACTCGCCATGGGTGGGGAATACTTTGGGGCGGCCTTCCTGGTTGATCACAGTAAGCTTGTGGCAGAAAATGTGACAGGCTCCAATATCAAAGGCGCCGGACACTGGATCGTGCAGGAGAATACGGCCCAGGTGCAAAAAGATCTGTTGGATTTCTTCCTGGCTAAATAAATTCGCTGTGATAAAACAAATAGCCACCCTACAACTGCTGCTGGTAGTGTTCCATTACAGCAAGGCCCAAAGCCCGGCTGCTTTTAAACAACTCCGGTATGAAGAAGATTATTCCATCCTGCAACAAGACAGTAGCAGGAACTGGTATACAGCTACCAAGTTCAAGCCCCTGTCAAAAAATGGCAACACTTACCTCAGCATGGGGGGCGATATCAGATACCAGTACCAGCGGTTCACCAACGAGAACTGGGGAGAAGCACCCAAAGACAATGATGGATTCATCCTTACCCGGTACCTGGCCCATGCGGACTTTCATGCCGGAAAACACTTCAGGACCTTTGTACAATTGCAGAGCAGTTTTGCCAATGGAAAGGTAGCGCAACCTTCTCCCGTTGATGAAAACGAACTGGACCTCCATCAGGCTTTTGCCGATGTTGCCTTCGCAGGCAGAAATGCACAGGCGTTAACGATCAGGATCGGGCGCCAGGAATTATTGTACGGGTCACAAAGATTGGTAGCCGTTCGCGACGGACCCAATAACAGGCAATCCTTCGATGCCGCCCGGTTGATATACGCCCATCGTACCTGGAATGCGCAGCTGTTCTATTCCCGGTTTGTTCAGTCAAAGCAGCTGATATTCGATGATGGCTTTACCAACAATACCCGGTTCTGGGGGGCTTACCTGGTCAAAAACAAGATCCCGGTAATCCACAATGCCGATATCTACTACTTCGGTCTTTTTAAAAAGAATGCAAAATTCGATGATGGCGCCGGCAAAGAGTTAAGGCATTCGATGGGCGGCAGGATCTGGGATACCCAAAAGTTCTGGAGATACGATATCGAAGGACTGTATCAATTTGGCGACTTCGCAGGCAAGCAAATCACAGCCTGGACTTTTTCAGTCAACACGAGCTATAAGTTTGCCAATACAGCAGGTAAGCCGGAAGCAGGCATAAAAACCGAGCTGATCAGCGGAGATGCACAATACGAAGACAACAAATTGCAAACCTTCAATCCCTTGTTTCCCAGGGGTGGTTATTTTGGACTGGTGTCATTAATTGGTCCTGCCAATTTAGTCGATGTTCATCCTTCCCTTACGCTCGATCTATCGCGCGGGTTGTATTTGAACATGGACTATGATATATTCTGGCGTTACAGCCGCAATGATGGGATATATGGTCCCAATGTGGCACTGATCTATTCAGGTAAAAAAAGCAGCCAAAGATCCATCGGGCGGCAATATTCTACACACCTGGAATACATGCCCAACAGGTTCCTTTATTTCCGCTGCGAATTTACATGGTTCAAGGCAAGTGATTTTTTACAGGATGCAGGCATGGGCAAAAACATACTGTTTGCAGCCGGCACAGCTCAACTAAGATTTTAAGTGCATCAGGTAATAGAACCTGTGGTTTCTATTACCCTGTAAAATCCTGCTTCCTGATATTCAACTTGGCCATTTTTGATTCGAGCGTGGTAGGTTTAATATGCAGCAATTCCGCAGCGCCATTGGTACCCCGTATCCGGCCTTTTGTTTTTCTAAGAATGGAAGTGATATATTCTTTTTCTGTTTCCCGGTGCATATCCTTCATCGCTTCGAGGGTATTGACACCCATATTAACGGTCAGTTTGGAACTTGCCAGGGAAAGCTTCCTTGCCAATTGCAAGGCCGACTTGCCATCATTGAGCACCACGGATTGTTCCAGCACATTTTCGAGTTCGCGGATATTCCCCGGCCACTGGTACGCATATAGTTCTTCCATCATGGATGGAGTGATGCCATGGAATGGCTTATTGAATGCTTTACAAAACTTGTTGGCAAAAAACAGGGACAGTGCTTCAATATCTGTTTTCCGTTCCCGCAACGGCGGCAGGGTGATCGGAAAAACGTTCAACCGGTAATACAGATCAAGCCTGAAATTCCCATCCCCTACTTCCTTTTCGAGGTTACGGTAGGTGGCGGTAACCACGCGCACATTCACTTTTACGGGTGCACTTCCCCCTACATATTCAATTTCCCTTTCCTGCAAAACACGTAATAATTTCACCTGCATGGCAAGTGGCAATTCTCCGATCTCATCCAAAAAGATAGTGCCGCCATCAGCCAATTCGAACTTGCCTTTTCTCTTTTCAATAGCGCCTGTAAAAGCACCTTTTTCATGACCAAACAATTCCGACTCTATCAGGGTGGCAGGAATAGCAGCACAATTCACCTTGATGAAGGGGCCCTTCCGCCTGGGCGACAGTGAATGGATGGATTGCGCTACGCGCTCTTTTCCGGTGCCGCTCTCACCCAATATTAAAACAGAAGTACTATAGGGCGCCACTTGTGCTGCCAGGTCCAATGCAGACAACAACAAATGATGGCTTCCGATAATACCTGTAAATCCGGCATGGCCCATTATTGCATCCGGTGGCTTATTGGCAGCAGCCGGCCGGCTCTTTACCGCGGTTGATTCTGTACCATAATAAATTGTTTTTTCGGCCAGCTCTTCCAGGCAGGTTTTCAAACGACCCAATAAGGCAATATGGTCTTTCGTGTAAATAAGCGCTTGCCTGCTGTAGAAGAAATAGTGAACCGACAGTCCATAGCCCAAAGCAACGGGAAAGACAAGGTAGGACCGCAGTTGGAAATGATCCAGCAGGATACTTTGCAGCGAAGTCCTGGTGTTTTTTTTGGGGGCTCGCTCATTGCAATAAATCCCTGGCTTGCTATCTGTATCGCTGTTTCCAATGATTACCGAAAGCTCATTTTTATGCAAGCCTGTAATTGTTATTAATTCCTTTTCGCCAATAAACTGGTATTCATCAAACCCAATTCGCAGATACCCCGCATCACCCAACTGCTCAGCATCAAGTGGCCTGATCCCCGATGTAATAAGGTCAAAAGGTATAAAAGATTGTATCGCCCTGGCTACCTTCAACAATTTCTGCGGAGCGTCCGAGGTTTCATTGCTGATGGCTGCTAATTGTTTTTGTAAATGCTCTTCCTGCCGCAATTTCGACTCCAGGCTATTGGTATGCCGGTACCATGCAATATCCAGTGTGATCAGCAGATCCTGTTCCCGGAATGGTTTCACAAGAAACCCATAAGGATCAGTTGTCTTTGCTTCTTCCAGTATGGGTTGCGTTGCATAAGCGGATAAATAAATGAAAGCGATATTTTCAGCCCTTAGTTTCCTGGCAAGATCAATACCGGACCGATCTCCCTCCAGCCGGATATCCAGGATTACCAGATCCGGTTTGTGTTTCCTCAGCTGTTCATCTGCCTCTTCTACCGAAGTGGCAATGCCCGTTACTCTGTAACCAGCCTGCCTCAATATTAACCGCAGATCATTTGCTACAACAAATTCATCTTCTACAATAAGTATTTTTTTACTCATAAGATTCCCTGCTTAAGGATTAGCCAATGTTTCGTCCGCCATTTGTTTACTGATAAGAGCAAACCTGATCGCAATATGCAGGCCGTTATCATTGACCATATTAAACCGGCCTTTCAATTGTTTGGCAAGCCCCTGCACCAGTTCAAGCCCTAGTGAACTATGTTCCATTAGATCAACATCCACTGGCAAACCAATCCCATTGTCCGATATATCCAGTAATAACTGATCGGCCCCGTCATGTTGCAGACTAATACGCACCACCCCTTTCCGCTCATCGGGAAATGCATATTTAATGGCATTCACAATACACTCATTGATGATCAAACCCAGCGGTACCGCCTGCGATACATCAAGGTCCAACGGTTCAATAGCCTGTTCAAAAACGATCCGGTTCCTGGTGCCAAGACTGTCCTGTGCATGGTTTACCAATTCATTGATATATTCAGCCATCGCAATGGAAGCAATATTGTCAGATTGGTAAAGCTTTTGGTGGATCAGCGACATAGCATATACCCGGCGCTTACTATCCTGGATAGCAGTAAACGCAGCATCATTATTGATATACACCGCTTGCGAATTCAACAGGCTCATCACAATTTGAAGATTGTTCTTTACCCGATGATGTATTTCTTTTAACAGCCATTCCTTGTCCGTAAGCAATTGTTCCAGTTGTACGTTTTTTTGGGTGACAACTTTATTATTCTTTCGCCTTAACTGGCTCTGCCGGTATAATAACCCGGCGATGATCAATACCGCAGCAATGCCTCCCAGCGTTAGATTTTTTACAAGCCTTGCTTGTTTCAAATTGGATTTTTCCAATGTGGCCTGTTCATTTAATAAAGTGATCTGGTCTTCTTTTTCCTGCGTTTCGTACATCACCTGGAGTTCCTCCGCCTGTCTTATTTTTGTGACCCTGAAATTGGAGTCGAGCAGTTGTGTATATTTCTTATAATGCGATATCACCGCCATATAGTTGCCCAATACAGAATCAATATGGATCAACTGTTGATAGGCATATAAATTGGAATTCAGTTCGAGTTCCTTGCCGTAAGGAGTGGAAAGCAATTCTTCAAAATGCTCTTTTGCCTTTCCGTATTGCCCGCGTTTTAAATATATATGTGCACGCTGATCGTTGACTGTTCCCCTCCGCAGCGGCCCTCTGATGGCTTCCGCTTCAGTCTCCAGCGAGTCCATCTTTTTTACATACAGCTCTGCCAGGTCCAGCTTTCCAAGGTAGGTATAACAGGTACAAAACGTATTGTAATAATAGAACTGATCCGTAAAGCTTGATGGCTGGCGCACTTTTTTCGAAATATCCAACGCCAGGTCAAGCGACTCCTGCACACGTCCTTCGCCACACATATGAGCGACAAGATTCCCCAAATTATTATATACCGTCGGATTGCGGTCCGCGACAAACCTTTTTATAGCTTTTTGCGCCATACCAAGGCTCTCTTGTTCTCTACCTTCTGTACTATAAAGGTGCGACAGGCGGCTATAAAAATACCCCCACCCGATACTATCACGGCAGCGCTCCGCCATCCTGATCGTTTGAAGCGTATAGCGCAACGGGTCGCCAAACTTGCCTTGAAATGTGTTGACCATCGCCAGCGCGTCCGTATTATAATGGATATAGGGAAAGCGGATAGCTTCTTCCAGGCTGAGCGCTTTTAATAATACCGCTTTGGCAGGATCCAATTGCCGGGAAACCACCAGCATATAACCCAGGTCAGTTAACGCATTGATCTCCCCTTCAGTATTGCCCAGGTTATGATACAGATCCGATGCCGTCTGCAGGTCTGTTACTTTACCTTGAAAGGTAGTGCTCCTGGGAGCCATGTACATGCCCCGGTAGGCAAATGCCCTGGCTTCAGTTTCCTTATCGCCGGCTTTCCGGCATTGATCGATCAGGAGATTATAAATGGAATCACCTTTAGGGTGATTAGCCTGTACATACATTTTTCCCAGCAGGCAAAGCGCTATCCTGCCCAGCCTTTCTTCTTTCAAAGAACGGCTGGCTACCTCTGCCCTACTCAGAAAGTATTCAACACTGTCTCTATACCTGGAATAATTTTCGGGTTGAAAAGCATAGTAAGCACCCAGCAGCAATAGCAGTTCCAACTGTTTACGGCCAGTTGCTGTTGTAAGCTGTCGTTTGCCAATACCTGCCTCCCTCCGGTCGATCCATTGCGATCGTTCAAATAACTCCAGGTCACCAAACCCTTCTGCCAGCACGGGAAGCCGGCTCAGCCCCAGTGACTGGCTGACTGTATACAAACAGGTGTCGTGCTCAACCTGTCCTTCACTTACAACAACAATAAAAGTGGAGCTGAGTAACAAATTCAGCCTTTGCCATGACTCCTTGTCCTTAGAGGGGTGATACCAGGAATATCCGGAAGCGACCGGTTTAACAGCGCTTTGAGGTAGCCCGTTAAAAGACATCAATACACCAAACAATATGGACATAAGGATCACCCTGAACATATTTTTCCTTTTTAATTTACTAACGCAGAAGGGAACGGATATCTAAATTGTCTATTTAACACTAAATAGCAGCATGCACTGTTGAAGCGAAAATTACTAAGTTATTATTATCGTAAAAGCTTTCGCATAACAAAATTGGATTGAAAGTTAACACTTTCTCTCCTGGTGCATAGCAACAGAAGAAGCCCTGCTCCAAAACATTGGAGTTCCTCCTCCACAACTCCGAAGTTTCGGAGTTAGCTGTCTGTACCAATCTCAACTTCATTTCATAGATAAGTCCTTAAAAAATTGCAATTCAGTTTATTAAAAATGTACAGTTCCCAAATATGGTGCTTACTGACAATTGGCATAGCTGTAGCCATAATCAATGAAAATAAATTGTATGACACAACCAACGCAATGGGGTCCCACTACCCCTATTGACCCTAAAAAAGGTTTCAGGATCCACTTCATTGTTTTCCTGCTGGCCACCCCTGCCATCTGGCTAGTATGGTGGCTCACCGACCAAACCTATCCCTGGCCCCTGTGGTCCACACCGGCATGGGCGATCGGTGTACTCTTCCATTACCTGGGCGTATTTGTTTTCAAAAAATCAAAGAACAATTAAAGCATCCCATCATGGATAAGCAACAAAAAACATTCAGGCGCATCGTGACAGGTCATGATGCAAACGGGAAAGCGATCATTGTTTCTGATGCGCCTCCGGTACATACACAATTGGTGGGCGGCCCGGGCGGTCCCACCTTTTTTGAAGTATGGCATACAGTAGAAACACCGGCTTTAATTCACGCCCAGCCCAATGAGCCGGATGAAAAAGGCCTGGTATTACCGCCACCCAAAAGCGGCACCCGTATCCGGGTGATCGAATTTCCACCGGAAGGAGAAGAAATACGAAAACTTACCTCCACAGATGCCGCAGCCAAATTCAAGTCCATGGGTGATGAGAAAGCTTCTACATCAGATGAAGGAGCTCCTCACCCCTTAATGCACCGCACAAAGACCGTCGATTACGGGATCGTACTGGAGGGGGAGATAACATTGATCCTTGACCGCGGAGAGGCGATCATTCAGGCTGGTGACATCATTATTCAAAATGGCACCAATCATGCGTGGGCCAACCGGTCGGGCAAACCCTGCCGTATGATCTTCATCCTCATCGATGGCGAGTTTACCAATGAGCTTGCCTAACCAGTAAACCAACATGATGCGTATAAAACCATTACCACCGGATACCCTTAGCCCGGAGACCCGCTACGTGCATGATGAGATCGCTGGCCTCGTTGGCAGGAGCCAGAGCCAGGTCAACATGCTCGATGAGCAGGGAGCCTTGCTGGGCCCTTTCCCGCCCATGCTACACTTCCCACAGTTCGGCATACCAGCCCTGAGCTTTTTACGGTCGCTCGACACGCACGCGACCCTCAACAAGCGCGTGCGCGAAGTGGCCATACTTACCGTAGGTGCTGCTTTTGGCGCCCGCTTCGAACTGTATGCACATGAGATCATGGCTGCAGCTTTTGGCTTGCCTAATGATATTATCGCTTCACTTGCAGCAGGTGGGCATCCTTATGGATTAAATGAGCAGGAAACCATCGCACATACTATCGCTTATGCATTGGTCACTGGTCATATTGTTCCGGCTTCCACTTACAAGCAAGCAGTGCAGCTGCTTGGGCAGGATGGTGTGGCAGAGCTCTTCTTCCTGGCAGGCGGCTACAGCCTCATCGCAATGATCTTAAACGGATTTGATATGCCTGCACCGGATATCATTCATTAAAACTTTAAAAATGGATACCCAACAAACCTATGTGCTGGTACACGGCGCATGGCAGGCCCTGAACCTGGACACCAAACACCCACAGCAATGACAGCAAAAGTTTTTTTATCATTATTCAACAAGGCACTCGTATTGATCACCATGTGCAGCTTGTTAAGCAACACGTACGCAATGGAGAAATCACACAAGGGCAAACAACTGACCCATAACGAAGGAGAAGTAACTGTATTGACGCAGTACGAAGTAAAAAAAGGACATAAAAAGAAGTTTCGCAAACTGCTCCGCAAGTATGTGCGACAGGCCAATGCCGACAAAAGCAATATCATGGCAGAAGCCTATTATGAACAGGAAAACGCTTCCCTATTATGGGTCATAGAAAGATGGGACAGCAAAAGCGCACTGGAGAAGGGAAGAAACGGTACAAAATTTAAATTGATAAAGGCATTAGCTGAAAAGAAGCTGGTACAACCTGCAAGAACGATCTATGTAAAAGACCTGGAGCCACTATCCAAAGAAGCATGGAGAAGAGCGCCCGGTGAGGAAGACAAGCCGATCACGATCATGTTGTTTGTGGACAGCAAGGCAGGAACCGAAGCCGCTTTTAAAGAGGTGTACCACACCGCGATGCCGCAATTCCGGAGCGAGCCGGGTGTGATCAATTACCAGCTTTCACAATTGGAAGACGACCCTACACAGTTTGTTACCTATGAAAAATTCCGGAGTGAGGATGCCTTTCAATATCACCTCCACTTTCCTCCTATACAGCCTGTGATCGATTATTTGAATACCAGCATCAAAAAACAACCATTTCAAACAGGTCTTCACAGGCTAATAGCATTTGCGCCTAAAAACCGGTAACGCGGGCCAGAGGTGACACCTTTCGTCTGCTTCCCAAGGGTAAAGGTGTCACCTCTGTGCCTGATCAATAAACACAACTACGCACCATCAATAAACATTTAAAAATGAAACTTATCAAACTAATCATTATGGCAGGTATAACAAGTGCGCTTACAGCATTTAATGCAGATGCGCAGGAAAAAGTAAAAGCCGCACAGATCAAGGACCACGAATTATCCGTATTGAATCAATTGGCATCCCCTTCAGTAGTGGTCAATATGCCCGTATCGCAATTATTGAATGCGCCGGGGAATGAAGCCTTACGGGCCTTCTTTTTTACGCCAGTAAAGGATGCAACGGTATTGAAAGGAAAAAGGATCGCTGTGATCGCGTCTGATGGTTTTGAGGAAATTGAATTATTGGGCCCCGTATGGTATTTCAAACAACTGGGGGCTACCGTAGATATCGTGGCGCCCAAATACAATCCTGCACCCGAAAGATATGGTCTGATGTATCCTGAAATGTCAAAGACCCATATCATGGCCATCCAATACCTGCAACCTGTAGGCTGGATAAAATTCGACCGCACAGCCGACCAGATCAAGGTAAGTGATTACGATGCGGTATTCATTCCCGGCGGCGCATGGAACCCCGATAACCTGCGCTACGATAAGGACGTGATAAAGTTTATACAGGATTTCAACAAGTCTGGAAAACTCATTGCCGCCATCTGTCACGCTCCCGTAGTGCTGGCTTCAGCTGATATATTGAAAGGAAGAAAGCTGACAGGGTATTGGAATATACAGGTAGACCTGAAAAATGCGGGTGCAACTGTATTGGAGCAGCCCGTGGTAACAGATGGCAACCTGGTTACCAGCCGGCACCCTATTGATGTGGCCGATTTTTCAAGAGCAGTTGAAAGTTGGCTGATCAAAAATTGATCAGCGTTATTACGGATCTAGTCCACGATCCGTGTGCGTATGATATAATCAAGTTTGGGGAAGTTGGCTTTCCAATAGGTATTGCCGCCGGCAAATACCGTATCCTGCTTGCCTGCCCTGATACCGCCGCCCGCTTTTTCCCGATAGCCGGAATACAGGGAATCGGCTACTTCCATGCCTTTTATGACCCTGGCAATGGGCACAAAAGGTTCTTTATCATGGGTGCTGCTATTGTCGCGCAGGTTGATGAATATCTGGGTGGTCCGTGCATTCGGATCTTTAAACGCATAAGCAAGGGTACCCCGCACATTGGATTCCACGCGGGGATCATCCGGAATTGTTTTATGCCGCCATGCCTGGGCGATGGCCGGGTCACCGGCGATGCCAAACTGTGCCCAGGTGCCGGGATTGATACGGAAAACGGGGAGATTATTGTAATAACCATATCGTATCAGGTTATAAAACCGGTCGACACCATGGGGAGACCATGCCCGGTTCACTTCGAGGAGTATCTCCCCTTTCGTGGTTTCCAGCACTACTTTGAATGTAGCGGGAGCAGGCTTGCTAAAAGCCGGATCATCCGGATTAAGCAAAGAAACCTGCGACCGGCAGGATAAAACAGACAGGATCACAAAAACAAAAAGGGAAGCACTGGCTTTGATACGGTTCATAAGCTAAAGTAGGACTATCTGGTAGTACCGGAGCTTCCCTTTTTGATCATGTCTTTACGGATATGAACGTAAACTGATTGGGTTACAATGGTTCCGCAGAGCGGAACGCTATTTTCGGCTTCAAAATTTATCGGCAATTATTGTTTTCATCGGTGTACTTTTGCCGCCGAATACCAACTACATGAGCGTTCGAGATCGCGTATCCACGGGAGGGCTGCTAATTGCCCTGGGCATTATTTATGGAGATATTGGCACCTCTCCACTGTATGTTTTAAACGCCATCACCAATGGTAAAACGATCACTGAAGAGTTAGTGATCGGCGCCCTGTCACTGATCATTTGGACACTTACGCTCCAAACAACCATCAAATATGTTATTTTAACACTCCAGGCAGATAACCGGGGTGAAGGGGGTATCTTCTCGCTCTTTGCACTGGTTCGCCGGAGAAGAAAATGGCTGGTTGTTCCAGCGATGATCGGCGGAGCAGCGCTGCTGGCAGATGGTATGATCACGCCGCCCATTTCGGTGACCTCTGCGGTGGAGGGACTCAAGCAAGTGCCGGTCTTCAGTCATATCAATCAGTGGACGATTATCTATATTGTCATAGGCATCCTCGCCATATTGTTCTTTATACAGCAATTCGGGTCGGCCTTTATCGGCCGTTTTTTTGGTCCTTTGATGACGGTATGGTTCGTCATGCTTGCTATTCTCGGATTGGTGCATATCTCTGATGACCTGGAAGTGTTTAAAGCTTTTAATCCTTACTATGGCATTTCGCTGCTGATCAATTATCCCAACGGATTTTATATCCTGGGAGGCGTTTTTCTTTGTACCACAGGGGCAGAGGCCTTATACTCCGACCTTGGACACTGCGGCAAGTGGAATATCCGGTACAGTTGGGTCTTCGTGAAATCCTGCCTTATTCTAAATTATCTCGGCCAGGGGGCCTGGCTGCTCGCCAATTATCAACACAAGGAAATTACCGCGGAAATGATCAATGCCGGGTTTAACCCATTTTATGGGGTGATGCCGGGGTGGTTCCTTTATTTTGGCATTACGATAGCAACCATGGCCGCCATCATTGCAAGCCAGGCCTTGATTTCCGGCTCCTTTACGCTGATCAGTGAAGCAATGCGCCTGAATCTATGGCCAAAATTGCGCATCAATTATCCAACGGAAGCAAGGGGCCAGTTATTTATCGGTGCAATCAACTTCTTATTGTTTGCCGGCTGTGTCGGCATCGTTCTCTATTTTAAGAAGGCTTCTAATATGGAAGGTGCGTATGGGTTGGCAATAACGCTGTGTATGATCGCGACCTCTATTTTATTTGCCAATTACCTGGTGAACCAAAGAGCCAATCGCGTTCTGATCTATCTATACCTGCTGGTCTTTTTAACGATTGAACTGAGCTTTCTCTTTGCCAACATTGATAAATTTCCACACGGTGGTTATGTGACCTTGCTGGTGGGCGGTCTGTTATTCCTTGTCATGTATGACTGGTTCCGCGCCCGGAAGATCAAAAACCGTTATGTTGAATTTGTGCGGATGGAAGATTACATTTCTAAATTGCAGGAGCTCAGTAACGATAAAACAGTACCCAAGTACGCAACCCACCTTGTGTACCTCACCAGTGCCGATAACCACAAGGAAATTGAGCACAAGATCATTTATTCAATACTCAACAAGAAACCAAAGCGGGCCGACATTTACTGGTTTGTGCACGTCGATACGCTTGATGATCCTTACACGGCAGAATACCAGGTGGAGCATATTGTTCCAAATGACATCATCCGGGTAGAGTTCAGGCTGGGATTCCGGGTACAACCACGCATTAATTTATTGTTTCGTAAAGTGGTAGAAGACCTGGTGCATAACAGGGAGGTAAATATTAACAGCCGCTATGAATCGCAGGAGAAAAACAGGGTGGTTGGTGATTTTCAGTTTGTGGTGCTGGAAAAATACCTTAGTGAGGACAATGAACTTCCCTTAAGGGAACGAATGATCATGAAACTGCATTTCTGGATCAAAGAGCTCAGCCTTTCAGAAGCACGAGGGTTTGGACTGGATTCGAGTAATGTGACGATTGAGAAATTTCCACTGGTAGTGTCGCAGGCTTCGTTGCCCGACCTGAAAAGAATAGAATAGGTCCGGCGGCGCTATTCTATAGAATGCCCTCTATCTAAAAAACGCCAACACACTTGTCGTAGATCAAATGTAAATTGTACCCTGCTTGATCCAAAACAAGTAAAACGCTAAATCGCCGATCCCTAAATCTGCACATAAATGCCTTTACGTAGGTGAGTTATATGAAGAACCACTTACTCAACAACCGGCCGCCTGAAGGCCATTACACCGGCCTGAATCCAGGGCACCTGCCCAAAAGCCAGGGAGATACCCCCAAAGGCGAACACGCCATGATCGAAACCTACGTCCTTAAAGAGATCCATGACGAAATTGAAAGACTGCCCAGCCCCGGTAAGGAACTATTTAAACTGATCTTTTTTCATGATATGAATATGGTCCAGGCGGCCAGCAAACTGAATATCCCCTATAAAACTGCATTGAAGCACCAAGAGCAGGCTCTTTCACTCCTGCGCTTTACCGTGCTTAAACAATGCCTGAGCTATCTACCGGAAGCAGCCAATGAAGCAAGCCGGAAAGTCAGTAAAGTCCGTTAGTAATGTAGTAATTGACTTCCTGACTTCCGGTCTTTAGGACTTTGGTCCGGGTGCGCATCTCTGACATCATACGGTACTGTGCGGCAGTGTGCCGGTCGACATCCTTATACAGCAAGTTTGAGTTCGTAGCTGTACAGTACCGTTTTCTGACTACTCGCCCAACTGCACATTGAAGACAAAACCAACTCCATATACATTGGTGATACTAATGTAGTTCGACTTATTAAGGTGTTTTCTAAGACGGGAGATGAATACATCCAGGCTTCTGCCGAGGAAATAATCATTCTCTCCCCACAAACGGGTTAATATTTCTTCCCGCTTTAAAATCCTGTTTTCGTTATTGAACAAGAATTCCAGCAACTCCGATTCCCTGGGCGTCAAAATGATGGCAGGATGGCTGCCTATGATCAGCTTCAGGGAATCTTTTTGAAATTTCACATCCCCACGTTCTATCATAGATCGGCCCACTACCTCCTGGTTATTCGTATTGCGCTTAATAATGTTCTTAATACGCAATACCAGTTCATCAATATCAAAAGGCTTGGTGATATAATCATCCGCTCCCAGTTTCAACCCGTGCAACCGGTCAGAACGCTCATTCCGGGCAGTTAAAAACAAAAAAGGGATCTGCGGGTTGATGTTGATCACCTTAATCGCCAACTCAAAACCATCCATCTCCGGCATCGACACATCGATCAGCAGAATATCATATTTCCCCTGCGCCGCCTGAAACTTTGCCAATGCAGCTCTCCCATCCCTGGCCCAGTCTACCGAAAACTCCATGATCTCCAGGTATTGTTTTACAACATTCCCCAGGTCCACCTCATCTTCTACGAGCATTATCTTTGGCTTCATAAATGTTCCTTTAAATTACGAATGTCTGGTTGAGCCTGTCGAAAGCCCTTCGACAAGCTCAGGGTGACACGAGATCTCCTCACCCCAGCGGCATGGTGATCGTGAATATACTCCCCCCGGTTCCCCTGCTATCCACTTCTATTTTCCAGTGGTGTGCATCAATAGCCTGTTTGGCATAATACAAACCCAGGCCCAGCCCTTTCACCTCCCCATTCAATACCTGCGTGTCCCGGTAAAACTTATCAAACAAATGATCACGCGTTTTGGCCGTCATACCAATACCATTGTCTTCAATCGTGATCCATATATTCCTTTTGTCATTCTGTGTGGTGACGATGATCTCTTTTAGTTCACTCCGGTTGTACTTGATCGCATTGTCAAAGATGTTCAGCAACACTGTCGTAAACCAAAACGGATCGAGCAATACCTCATCCCTGGCCGCATTTTTATTCAGTGTCAGCAACACCGGCGCCCCCGCCAACTTGAGTTTATAATCCAGCAATACCTCATCAAGCAAATGATGTAGTGAATGCGCTTCCTTCTTCAGCGAGATGCCGCTCATACTCGTGATATCCAGTACCTGGCTAAATAGCGTCTTTATTCGCTCCGACTGCCTTTGTATCACTTCCGTAAGCGGCTGTACTGTTTCACGGTTTACCGGCATCTTATCATTTTGCAAAGTTTTATTGGCAACAATAATAGCAGCCAGGGGCGTATGAAATTCGTGGGTAATACTATTGATGAAATCCGATTTCATTTCCGAAAGCTTCTTTTGCCGTATCCAGTTGCGCAGGGTAATGAAGAACAACAGTACCACCGCCAGTACAGACAACACGGATAAAGCAAAAGTGGGCATCATCTGTCGCAGGATCACCATCTTCCGGTTACGCGTATCTACGTAGAAACTATAAGCAATGCGATACGTCCGTTCTGACACACCACCAATAGACACCGTCACGATCTTATTGTTTTCATTAGGGTTGGCCAGGTCGCCACCCAGCCACAAGCCGGAATAATGTTGCAGCGAATCGCTGATACCCGCATAATGATGGTCCCTGTCGTAGAAAGAAATGAAATCACGGTTACCAAAACTGATCTCCAGCAAATCGATCGACACACGGTAAGACAGGTCTGTTTTAATATCATATCGCCTGCGGGCTAGTTCCAGCACACTGTCTACATTCTCCGCTTTGTGCAACACCTTCACAGTACTGTCCAGCAGGTATTGGCTGTATTCCGAAAAACCTTTGCCCCCCGCCCGGTACAACTGTTCCAGCCGGTCGAAGTTCTTATAGATAGCACTATCCAGTATCCTGGCTCCGCCGGGGAAGATGAGGTCCGACTGTACACTGGTGCTATATTCTTTCTTGATCAGGTCTTTTTCCTGCAGGTAATATTGTTTGTTCTTGAGCTCATAGGTATTGTACACAAGAAAGAACTGCACAGCCGACAGGATGAGAAAGCTAACCACTGCAATAGCCTTATGGATGGTGATCGTGTATTTCATTGACCAGGGGTAAGCAATAAAGATAATATGTATCCGCCTGCTTTGGATGCTCATTTAATATCCGTTAACAATTCGTTTGACTTCTGTTGACAGCATCAGGAACTCAGGCCGGGTAATTTAGCTGATCCCGATACCTTATTCCATGTGGTGTGCTTAAAACGTCGCTTAAGTACGCTGCATGGAACTTTTTAAACCTGTTACCAAATTATGCAAAGACATTTTTCCATCCGTACTCTGTTTATCCTGATCGTATTAGTATCCGTACCCTTTACACAGTTGTTGGCGCAAACCGCTGCGCCCCTCATCGTTCCCGGTAAGATGGACTGGTGGCGCAAAGCACGGCTCGGCATGTTCATCCACTGGGGCGTGTATGCCGTACCTGCGGGGCAATACAAAGACAAAGAGATCGACGGGCTGGGCGAATGGATCATGCACGATGCCAATATTCCGCGCAGTGATTATGAGCAATACGCCAAACAATTCAACCCTGTGAAGTATGATGCCGAAGCCTGGGTTCGTATGGCTAAAGAAGCAGGCATGAAGTACATCGTGATCACCGCCAAACACCATGATGGTTTTGCATTGTTCGATTCGAAAGCCAGTGACTGGAATGTGGTAAAAGCTACTCCTTATGGCAAAGACCTGCTGAAACCTTTTGTAGAAGCCTGCCGCAGGCAAGGCATGAAACTGGGCTTTTATTATTCACAGGCCAATGACTGGTTCAACCCCGGTGGCGCTGCAGCCCGCGGCCATTGGGACCCTACACAGCAAGGAAGCATGGATGAATACATTGAGAAGGTGGCCGTACCCCAGGTACGCGAGATATTGACCCAATACGGCGATGTGGTAGAACTCTGGTGGGATGTGCCCACTGATATGAACCGGCAGCGCGCCGATAAACTGGCCGCCTTGCTGCCCCTGCAACCGGGCATCATTACCAATGACCGGCTGGGCGGCTATTACAATGGAGATATCACTACGCCTGAACAATATATACCAGCCACCGGCATTGAAGGGCGCGACTGGGAAACCTGCATGACGATGAATGATACCTGGGGTTTCAAGACCAACGACAATAACTGGAAGAGTGCTGCCTCTCTCATTCGCAACCTGGTAGACATTGCCTCTAAAGGAGGCAACTACCTCCTGAATGTAGGACCAACAGCCGAAGGGGAATTTCCCCAACCCATTGTTGAGCGCCTGCAGGCCATTGGGAAGTGGACAGCCGTGAATGGAGAAGCCATTTACGGTACCAGCGCCAGCCCTTTTAAGATATTACCCTGGGGCCGGGCTACCCAACGAAAAGAAGGAAATAAAACAACTCTCTACCTGCATGTATTTGCCTGGCCCAAAGAAGGCAAACTGCTGGTACCGGGATTAGCCGGTAAGTTCAAATCAGCAAGGCTTTTATCGAATGGTAAGGCCCTTGCTTTCAAAACAACCGGAGATGGACTGGTCATCGACATTCCCACTGCTGCTCCTGATCCTGTTGCTTCCGTCATCGAGCTCAGAACAGAAGCTCCACTTGACATCCGGCCCTTTACCATCCGGCAAGCCGCCAATGGCAGCCTGGTGCTGGAACCCGAACTGGCCAACATTCACAATGTGGACGGCGAAGCATCGGCCATGACCGAAGGCGATTGGGATGCCCGCAATATCGGTTACTGGACAAGCGCACAATCCTGGGTATCCTGGGAAGTGGAGATCAGCAAGCCCGGCACTTATACCATCACAGCCCTGGCAGGTGTACCGGCATATGGCAATGCGCTGAACATTGAAGTGGCCGGACAAACCATTGCTGCCACCATAGAACGAACAGGTGGGTATAACCAATACCGGCAAATGCCCCTGGGGAAAGTGACCATCGGTAAGGCAGGCAAATATACCATCGCCCTGCGCCCAACGGCAGGAAAATGGACGGCAATCAATCTAAGGCAGATCAGGTTACAATAACCATACTTTATACACCAAAACTCAAGACTGCTTATGAACACGTATCGCTACGTATTCAAAAGGATCAAACCTATCCTTTTGTTATGCTTACTGCTGGGGGCCGTCACCGGCGCTTATGCACAATCGGGTGAGATCTTTGTAAAGGGAACCGTGCGTTCCGACACCGCTGTACTGGAAGGGGTCACGATTGCATTAAAGAATTCCCCTACAGTCGCTACACGTACCGATGCCAAAGGCAACTACCTGATCAAAGTGCCTTCCAATGGAACACTCTTGTTTTCATTTGTTGGTTTTAGCACACAGGAAGTAGATGTGAAGGGCGAACCCGTAGTGAATGTGGTGCTGAAAGCCAGTGAGAAAGCCATGGAAGAAGTGGCGGTAGTAGCCTACGGTACCCAAAAGAAGAAAAGCATGGTAGGCGCCGTCACCACCATCAATCCCAAAGAACTGAAAGGGCCCACCAGCAATTTGACCACCATGCTGGCCGGAAAGATCTCCGGCATCATTGCCTACCAGCGTAGCGGAGAACCCGGCAGAGACAATGCCAGCTTCTTCATACGTGGTGTCACCACTTTCGGCGCCGGCAAGGTCGATCCCCTCATCCTGATCGACAATATGGAATCCACCACCAACGACCTTGCCCGTTTGCAACCCGATGATATTTCCGGTTTCTCCGTGTTGAAGGACGCTACTGCCGCCTCCCTCTATGGAGCCCGTGGTGCAAACGGCGTGATCCTCGTAACTACCAAAATAGGGACGGAAGGCGCTACCAAATTCAGTGCGCGTGCTGAGAACTCTACGTCGAGCAACACGAGGAACTTTCGCTTTGCCGACAACATCACTTACATGAAGCAGGCCAATGAAGCACTGGTCACCCGTTATCCCCTGCGCGCCCCTTTGTACTCCCAGGAAAAGATCGCTCAAACAGAAGCCGGCGCCGATCCTTATTTGTATCCCAACAATAACTGGCTCAAGATGCTGATCAAGGACTACACTAATAACCAACGCTACAACCTCAACATGAGCGGGGGTGGAAAGATCGCCCAGTACTATGTTTCCGGCACGTACAATATCGACAATGGGGTATTGAAAGAAAATGGACTGAACAATTTCAACAGCAATATCAAGCTGCGCAGTTACCAGATACGTTCCAATGTTACCATCAATGCCACCCCTACTACCCTGGTCAACATCAAGGTATCCGGCCAGTTCGATGATTACAATGGTCCCGTAGGCGGCGGTGGCAATATTTTCAACCAGGCATTGAGCAGCAATCCGGTGCAGTTTGCAGCGGTTTACCCATCCGCCTATCTGCCCCGGCTCAATCATCCCCTCTTTGGCAGTACACTTGATGGCAATGGCGTACGCTACAATAACCCTTATGCCAACATGGTATCGGGCTATGAGCAGTCAAACACCTCCACCATGACTGCCCAGCTCGACATCAGGCAGAACCTGAACTTCATTACCAATGGCCTTTCCGCCAGGCTAATGACCTTCACACAACGTTATGCATCATTCAGTCTCACCCGTGCTTATACTCCGTTTTACTATTCATTATCCTATTCCCCTGATGGAAAAACCCCCATGCTCTCTCCTGTCAATACCAATGGTACCGAATACCTGAGCTATATCCCCGGCGCCAAGATACTCAACACCGTCAGCTACCTGGAAGCAGCGGTGAACTATGTGAAAGGATTTGGAGATCACGATGTATCGGGCATGTTGATCACTACCATGCGCAATTACCTCACCGCTAACTCAACCGTGGGAGATCTGCAACAGTCCTTGCCCAACCGCAACCAGGGTTTGTCCGGCAGGTTTACCTATGCCTATGACAACCGCTATATGGCAGAGTTCAACTTTGGCTACAATGGTTCCGAGCGCTTTTCAAAAAACAACCGCCTGGGCTTCTTTCCTTCCGGTGGACTGGGCTGGAACCTGCACAATGAAAAATTCTTTGATCCCATTGCCCATATCCTGCCCTACATGAAGCTGCGCGCCACCTACGGACTGGTAGGTAATGACCAGATCGGCAGCGCCAACGACCGCTTCTTCTATCTCTCTCGTGTGTTAATGAACGATCCTTTAAAAAGCGCCGTATTTGGAGAGAACTATGGCACCGAATTGAATGGTGTTAGTGTACAACGCTACGCCAATTCAGCCATTACCTGGGAGAAAGCTTATAAAGCGAATATCGGGGTCGACCTCCAGTTTATCAATGGTTTCAACCTCACGGTAGATATCTATCGCGAACACCGCAAGAACATCCTGATGAACCGTGCCTTTATTCCTGTGTCGATGGGATTGGCAGCGGGCATACAGGCCAATGTGGGAGAAGCAGAAGGTAAAGGCATCGACCTGCAAATGGATTACAGCAAATCATTTTCCAATGGCCTGTGGCTCCAGTTGCGCGGCAACTTCACCTATGCCCACAGCAAACTGCTGGTGAATGAAGAACCCAACTATCCTACTTCCTGGAGCAGCAAAGTAGGTTATCCCCTTTCTCAAAGATGGGGACTGATCGCAGAAAGATTATTTGTAGATGACAAAGAAGTAGGCAATTCACCCCTTCAGGATTTTGGTGTAGTAAGCGGCGGCGATATCAAATACCTCGATGTAGATGGCAACAATATCATTGATGGCAATGGCGACCAGGTGCCCATCGGCTACCCGGAAACCCCGGAGATCACTTATGGCGGAGGTTTCTCATTAGGTTATAAAGGCTTTGACTTCAGCGCCTTTGTACAAGGCTCTGCACGCTCTTCCATCTTCATCAACAATGATGCTATCCAGCCTTTCAAACGCGATGATCTGGGCCTTGGCTTTGAAAGCGGTTTGCTGAAGGTCATTGCAGAAGACCATTGGTCTGAAAGCAACCGCGATGTATATGCTTTCTGGCCAAGGCTAAGCGACCGTACCATCCTGAACAATTCCTGGACCTCCACCTGGTGGATGCGCAATGGCGCTTTCCTGCGCCTCAAAACAGTAGAGATAGGTTATACCTTATCCTCCTCCCTGCTAAAGAGGTTCAGGATGTCCAATGCCCGGTTTTACCTCAATGGCAACAACCTCTTTGTGATCAGCAGTTTCAAACTGTGGGACCCTGAGATGGGCAGCAATGGGCTGGCCTATCCCGTACAAAGAGTATTCAATGTAGGCGTAAACCTCAGTTTCTAATTCAACACTATTACGCAATGCAACACAACTATAAAATGCGTTTCCCCCTGCTGGTCTTAATACTGGCCGGGATAGCCGGTCTTAGCTCCTGTGAGAAGTTTATCGATGTAGTGCCGGACAATGTACCAACCATCGACAATGCTTTCAGTATCCGTACAGAGGCAGAAAAATACCTCTTCACTTGTTATTCTTACCTCCCTTTCGAAGGTCATTACAATGGCAACCCGGGTTATGGCGCCGGCGATGAGATCTGGCAGGATGAAAGCTTCAGCACCATCGACCCCAATCCTATGCGCATCAGCATGGGATTCCAAACAGCAGGCAGTCCCCTCATGGCTTACTGGTCATCGATGTATGCCGGTATCCGCGACTGCAATATTTTCCTGGAGAATGTAGACAAAGTGGTAGACCTGGAGCCTTATATGCGCACACGCTGGATTGGTGAGGTCATTTTCCTGAAAGCCTATTATCACTGGCACCTGTTGAAGATGTATGGCCCTATCCATATTGTTGATAAGAACCTGCCTACCGATGTAAGCGCCGACCAGGTGAAGATACCCCGGATGGCCGTCGACACGGTAGTCAATTACATTGCAGGCTTGCTCGATTCCGCAGCCAAACTGCTTCCACCCACCATACAGGCCCGCACAACCGAGCTGGGTCGTATCACATCCCCCATTGCGTTGGCCGTAAAAGCACGGGTGCTGGTAACAGCCGCCAGTCCCCTCTTCAATGGCAATGCGGACTATACAGGTTTCAAGAATCAGGACGGCACCTTGCTCTTCAATACCACCTACGACAAGCAGAAATGGGTGCGTGCAGCGGCTGCCTGTAAAGCAGCGATCGATGCATGCCATACCGCAGGTATTCAATTGTACAGGTTCAACAACAATATCGCCAACCTGTCCGAAGCCATGAAGATCGAGATGAACATCCGCAATGCTGTGTGTGAGAAATGGAATGAAGAACTGATCTGGGGCTCCTCCAATAGCAGAACAGATCAATACATGCAACGCCTGGCCTGTCCAAAGCTCGATCCTGCACGCCTCGGCAACCAGGATCCGCTCGGACAATTAGCGCCTACGCTCAAGATCGTAGAACAGTTCTATTCTAAAAATGGTGTGCCCATCGAAGAAGATAAGACCTGGGATTATGCCAATCGTTATGCCCTGCGCACGGTAGCACCGGCAGAAGGAGAAAAGATGCAGGTGGGGTATCAAACCGCAGCACTGAACTTCGACCGCGAGCCACGCTTCTATGCAGATATTGCTTTCGATGGGGCCAAATGGTATATGCAAAACGGCACCTGGAATATTCAGTCCCGCTGGGGACAAAACCAATCCCAGAAGAACGTGTTTGGTTATTCCGTCACCGGTTATTTCACCAAGAAGATCGTGAGCTGGAAGTTTGTGATCAATGAAGGCCAAAGCACCTCAACCGAAGAATATCCCTTTCCCATATTCCGCCTGGCCGATCTCTACCTGCTGTATGCAGAGGCATTGAATGAAGCAGAAGGTCCGGCCAATGCCGATATCCTAACCTATGTGAACCTGATCCGCGAAAGGGCTGGCCTGAAAAGCGTACAGGAAGCCTGGAGCCAATTCTCCAACAATCCCTCCAAGTATACCAGTCAGGATGGTCTGCGGGCCATCATCCAGCAGGAAAGACTGATCGAGCTGGGCTTTGAAGCCAGTCGCTTCTGGGACCTGCGCCGTTGGAAACGCGCCATCGAAGAACAGAATAAACCCGTGCAGGGTTGGGATATAGCCCAGTCAGCGCCCGCTGCGTATTACCGCGTTAAAACTTTGTGGAACCAACGCTTCCAGGTACGCGATTACCTCTGGCCTATCAGAAGCAGCGATATTCTGGTGAATCCTAAACTGGTACAAAATCCTGGTTGGTAGTTTTTATAATAAAAAGCATAACATGAACCGCACACATATATCACTCACAATACTATTCTTACTGGCAATAGCTTGTAAGAAAGAGGAACATGAATCTCTTTATGGTAATGACAACGCGCCGGAACAACTGACAAGTACTACCGTGAAGAATCTACCCGGCGCAGCAGAGATCACCTATACCCTTCCCCACAACAATACGATCTTGTATGTGAAAGCCGAATACGAAAACCAGCCAGGTGTAAAAAGAGAAGTGAAGACCTCTTATTATACCAACCAACTCACCGTAGATGGTTTTGGAGATACCCTCGAGCATGAAGTAAAGTTGTATGTAGTAAGCCGGAGCGAACAACAATCCAATCCCGTAACCGTAAAAGTGAAGCCTCTCACTCCGCCCGTGATGGCCGTATTCAATAGCCTATTGGTGTCCGAAGATTTTGGAGGCTTAAAGGTCAGCTATACCAATGAATCCAAAGCAGATCTGGCCATCCATACACTGGCAGCCAATAACAACGGCGGCATGGAGCAAGTGAATGTACAGTATACCACCCTGCCCCTGGGTACCTATACCATGCGCGGATTCGACAGTGCGGCACGCCGTTTCTCTTTCTTTGTGAAAGATCGTTTTGGCAATATATCTGATACCATGACCAGGATCTACAAACCACTCTATGAGAAAGCACTGGATAAGACCCTCTTCCGCAAAGTGGTGTTGCCTACCGATATTGCCGACGACTGGGGACTGCCCATGGAAAACTTATGGAATGGCAGCTATGTAGGCTTCTGGGATATGTTCCACACACAGACAAAGCCTTTCCCTATGTGGTTTACATTCGATATGGGCATCAAGGTAAAGTTGAGCCGCATTACTCTGTGGCAGCGGCAAACGCCTGCCACCGACTGGGCCTACAATGCCAACAATCCAAAGAAGTTTGAGATCTATGGCTCCAATTCGCCCGATCCCGATGGCGGCTGGAATAACTGGACCTTGCTGGTGGAACATACCATTGTAAAGCCTTCCGGTTTACCACTCGGCCAGCTATCGCAGGATGACATAGCCGCCGCGGCGAAAGGAGAAGAGATGACCATCCCGCTGGACAAAACTTCGATGCGTTACCTGCGGATCAAAGTGATCGAAACCTTTACCAACTCAGCAACCAATATTGCCGAGCTAAGCATCTGGGGACAGCCGTAGACGGGTTATTCATTAATCTAAACATTTAACTCATTGAGATATGCATGCATTTAAAACAATTAAAACAGCTACCCTGCTCATCATCACGGCTGCCCTTGCATGGGTATCCTGCACCCGGGAGGACGACTGGAAGAAATACGTTCCATCCAGTCCACGCATTTATCCGGGCGCTGCCTCCAATGCCATTCCTTCTCCCGGTAAGAACCGGATCAAACTCACCTGGCAGCTCCTGTCAGATCCCACCATTACACAGGCAAAAGTGTTTTGGAACAATGGCAATGATTCTGCCGGCATAGCCATTGCCCGAACCCAGGGCGTGGATACAGTGAGCATTATCATCGACAAGCTGCAGGAGGCCTCCTATACCTTCGACATCTTCACTTACGACAAAGAAGGCAATAAGAGCGTGCCTGCTTATGCTTCCGGAAGAGCTTATGGCAGCAAGTATGAAAGCTCTCTCCTCAACCGCCCGGTAATGAATGTCAACTATGTGGCAGATGCCAAAATACTGGTCATTAGCTGGGGCGTCGCCGACACCGTCAATACCGGTACCAAACTATCCTATACGAATGAAAGCGGCGCCACAGAGGAACTGACTGTCGGCGCGAATACCTACAGCACCATCATTCCCTGGAAAGTAGGCACCAGTATCTATTATCAATCATCCTATAAGCCCGTGGACCGGGCCATCGATACCTTTACCGTGGTAAAGAGAGATTCTATTACTGTAAAAGATGTGCCCGTACCCAAGACGATCTGGAGAAAGATCGACCTCCCCAATGATGTGGCCGGCGATGCTTTTGGCACCAGCATGGCCTGGATATGGGATGGCAAAGGGGGTGATTATCCCGAGATCTACCACACCGGCGGAGAAGGCATACCTCATCATTTTACCATCGACCTGGGCGCCTTGTACCAGCTTACTCAATTCGAGAACATAGGGCGCGTAAATGACAACCCTTTTCACAATCCCACCAAATTTGAAGTATGGGGCATTGCCGACCTCACCAATGCCGCCACTACCCTGCCCGGCAGCGATCCCGGCTGGAAAGCCGAGTCATTGGCAAAAGGATGGGTATTGCTGAAAGACATCGTGCGTCCGGATAATGGCACCGCGCCCTATAAAACCGACCTCTTGCCAGGCATTCCCAAAGTGCGGTACATCCGCATCCGTGTATTGGAAACGATCGATCACAACCAGGACAGTCATATGAGCGAGATCTCGTTTTGGTTCAATCCGTAGAAGAAGTCGGAAAGACCGAAAGTCCGGAAGACCGAAGAAAAACGAAGCAGTTGCTGTATTACTTACCGACTTTCGGACTTTACTGACTTCCGGACTTTTAATATACATTTAAACAATAATCAAGTATAATGAATCAGTTTAGGATTACCAGGAAACTCCTGTTATGTGCCAGCCTCTGTATCGCCTTTTTTATTCCGGGCGCAGCCAATGCCCAGGTGCAGCAGTCGAAAGCAGCTGCAGACCTGCGCGCGCAGCAACAAGCATTTGTAGATCTTCGTTTCGGGATGTTCATCCATTTCAACATCCCCACTTTTATGGACCAGGATTGGGCCGATCCCGAAGCATCACCGGCCATCTTCAACCCTACCAAACTCAACTGTGATCAGTGGGCCAAAGCCGCCAAATCCGCCAATATGAGTTATGGCTGCCTCACCACCAAACACCACAGCGGTTTCGCCATCTGGGATACCAAGACCACCGATTACAATGTGATGAACAGTCCCTACAAGAAAGATGTGGTGCGGGAATATGTGAATGCATTCCGTGCCAACGGGCTCAAGGTAATGCTGTATTATTCCATCCTCGATACCCACCACAAATTGCGTCCGGGTCATATCACAGAGAAGCACATTGCCATGGTAAAGGCACAGCTCACCGAACTGCTGACCAACTACGGTGAAATAAACGCCCTGATCATCGACGGATGGGATGCGCCCTGGTCGAGGATCTCCTACGATGATATTCCTTTTGAAGAAGTGTATGCGTTGATAAAATCAATCCAGCCCAATTGCCTGGTGATGGACCTGAATGCAGCGAAGTACCCTGCAGAAGCCTTGTATTATACCGACATCAAATCGTATGAGCAAGGAGCAGGACAGCATATCGGCAAAGAGAGCAACAAGCTGCCGGCCCTTTCCTGCCTGCCCATCAATGATGCCTGGTTCTGGAAGACCTCCTTTCCCACTTCACCAGTGAAAGAGGTAAGCAAACTGGTGAATGACAACATTGTTCCTATGAACAATGCCTATTGCAATTTCATCCTGAATGTGGCGCCCAACCGGGAGGGACTTATTGACGACAATGCACTGGCCGCCCTGAAAAAGATAGGCGAAACCTGGAAGCACCAGGGCCCTACGGCTAAATTGCCTCCTGCCGATGCGCCCATCATCTCCCACAACCTGGCCAAATTCCAGGCTACCAATGCCAGCTGGAGTGATGATATGTGGATCATGGATTTCGGAACCGATGATGATTTTGGCAAGCCCTGGATATCCAACCCTACCGTAAAGAAGCCCTGGTTTGAAGTGCTGTTCAAAGGAGAAAAAGCCTTCAATGCCATCGTGATCGCAGAATCAAGGAAACCACGCATCATGAAATACCGTTTGGAATACTACCAGAATGGTGCGTGGAAACCACTACTCAACGGAGAGCATACCGGACGCATTAAAATACACCGCTTTGAAAGAGTGTATGGAGAACGCGTAAGAATATTGATCGATGGATTTGATGCGCCACCTCAAATAGCAGAATTCGGCGTATATGATGAAAGGCGATAAAAGAGGTTAATCTATAAAAGCCTGCCTGGTAGCAATGCCTTGCAGGCTTTTTTATTGTTAAGCGGTGCTACCCCGTTACGGGCACCAACAAGTGCTCCAGGGTTTTTCTTATTTCCTGTAAAGTAGAAGGGGTAAATCCATGCTTCTTTGTATCCAGCTCAAGTATTAATCGCCAGCTTTTATACAATTCAATATGTTGCGTGGTTATTTCTCCTTCCGCAGCAGAAGCTTTGCTTTTTACATATAGTTGCACTTTCTCCAGTGTATGGATCTTTTCGCCTTCACCCGAAAAAGGACTGCGGTAATATTGGGTGATGCTACGGGCCGTTTCATCAATGGCTATTTTATAAACCCTTTTCGTACTGAGCAGGTCCACCAACAGATACACCAGGAAAATCGCCACTATCCAATAAAACGTATCGGTTATCTTAATAAAGTCATTGGAGAAAAACTGCGCCAGTAAAATGATGACGAATAAGATGCCGGCAGGTATAGCCCATTGCTTTATTATATAGGGCCAGTTACTTTTTCTTGCAGTAGTATAAATAAGCATGGGGCATTGGGGGAGGGTGTAATATCCTTGTCTGTGAATTTACGCCCAATTGAGAAGATTATAAAGTAATTGTATGCATCCCAATTTTGGACAACGGTAAAAAGGATTAGGAAGTTATTATATGTAAACTTACCCTTATGGGTAGCTCATTTTTGACTTCTTTCAGCCAGTTGCATCATCATTTTAACAGTTTTATTAAAAATACCACGAAGGGGGTATTGGTAGTCTGTATGAATGCCCTTATTTTTGTCTCGGTTTTTCATAGGATATTGGATTTTAAAACGGGGCTGTATTTTTATGCTGGCCCTTTTTTTATGCCCCTACTTTACGTAGTTCTACGCACGATCACATCCCAATTGAAATAAAAACAACCTGCGGGGTGCGCAGGTTGAAGCTAAACCGGCAAAGCCGGCACTATTCATGGCTATACTTTATACTTGATCATGATTGCGGCTTATTGTTGCTGCTGAAGGAGTCCCTGTACATCTTCCACCCCTTCCCTGTTTTCTTCCACAGCACCAGGAATTTTCCATTGTCAAACCTGTTGCCATTCGCATCAAATGATTCCCACAATCCTTCTTCTGTCACATATTCCACTCCATCGCCATAGATAGCCGTAGTGGTAAACTTGCCATTGCGCAATCCGATACCGTAATAAGCTATTCTGAAAAACTCCAGCGGAGCAATGGGGCCGCACAGTTGCGGTGCTTCCGGCGCCATAATACAGCAGTCTTCTGCATAGCGGTCTATAAAGATCGAAGAATCCCCTTTGGAGAAAGCTTCAAAGTAAATGGCATTACTGGCCGCTATTGCTTTTTTGACTTCTTCCAGATCTGCTCCCGGCTTTGAAGTAGCCGCACCACAACTGTATAATACGATCAGCATAGTAATTGCTGTGATGCTTTTGAATAACCTGTTCCGTTTCATGATGTATCCGGTTTATTATTTTCAGTGATTTTGTTATCGGACACAAAACTAGTCCGCGGCAAAATCCTGAAATTGTACAAAACGGAACAAGTTGAACATTGCAGGCTTGTATTGCAGTTTGTATCTCTACAAACCGGGGCATTATTTTTCCCGGAATGAAAAGCCTGCAGCTTTTAAGGCAGCCCGCAAAGTTGGAAGGGAGGCTGGCCCCATACCATGCAGCTTTAAAATATCTTTTTCGGAAAATTGCGCCAGTTGGCTTAGCGTAGTAATGTTCGTATTTTCCAGTGCACGCCGGGCAGGCGCAGAAAGCGTGGACAGAAAACCTGTTGCAGGATTTTTCTCCTGCTCACAAATGGGACAGGTAGGGCAATCACTACTTTTATAATAGGAATGCCCTTTTTCACATGTCCGCAGGTTTTTCTTCTTTACTGTCATATCCGGATGAGCTTATCGCTTAGCTTCATAGTGTAGCCCTACCACGCCGGAGGAAATGGGAAAAGTGGATACCAGCTTCAGGTTTATCCTTGCCTTAACGTCTTTGAATAAAGGGAGCCCTTCTCCCAGTATAATTGGATTCACAAATATCCAATAATCATCGATCAGGTTTTCGGACGCCAGTAATTGCCCCAACGAAGGACTGCCAAAGATCACGATGTCTTTTCCTTCACCCTCCTTTAGTTTCCTGATCTCCTCAACAACGTTTTCACTGATCAGCGTTGCATTGGGCAAGCTCTTACCAGCCCATGACCCTGAGATCACAAATTTATTTACCTGTTTGTACCAGGCCGAATGTTCAATATCATGCTTTGAGGCATTGGGTTGATCAGCGGCGGTGGGCCAGTAGGCGTCCATCATTTCAAAAGTGACCCGCGCATACAAAGCGGTATCCGATCTTTCTGTTTGTGCCCCGGAATAATCAAACAATTCACCACCGGGATTTATCCATTCCATACTTCCCTTACCATCGGTAACAAATCCATCCAGCGATGTATGCATAAACCAAACAATCTTTTTCATGGCTATACTTTTTTATGAGGGCAAATCTACACCCTGTGCGCAGGATGGAGCGGGTGTCAGTACGACTTTATTGGGGGAAATTGCGTCAAACTGCCAGAACAGGTTATTTATGGAGCTTGGTGGTATCAGGTACTACCTCCTCGAGGATCACATCCTGCACAATAACCGGAACAGCGTTACCTGTTTCTATCCAGGGCAGATCTATTTCCTTGCCGAGCCCTGCCAACTTTACGATTTGCTGGCAGGCATTGGTAAAGGCCGAGCTATCGTTGGGACAACCACTGGCAGATACCCAATTGTATTTTCTTTTAGTATTCGCTTCCAGCGTCCAGCCATACCCATCTGCTACGGCAGCATCGCAATCCACGAGATGGGGCATCGACCAATAGCCTGATCTATTAATAGCATCCACGATGGAACGGAATTGCCGGGCCGTAATCTTCACTTTCCGAAGATCATACGTGAAGGGTACATTTTTCTTTACAATCACCCTTTCTGCGAGAGCATAATAATACTTTACATCCAACAACTGAGGGTAAAGACGCACCATGGAATCGAGTTTCCGTTTCCAGGGTTTATTCCCGGCCTCGTCAAGAGGATACCTGCGTTGTAATAGCCGGAAATGTTCGGCTTCATCAGCCGGCCAGTGAGCAAGCGTTGAATCATATTCCGCATATATATCCGGATCGCCTCGTTTTACGATCAACCAGTCTTTCGTAACCGTAATGATGGTATTATTCCCAAAAGCTGTACCATAGCTAAACCTGAATATATCCTCCGGCATAGGTTTAAAACTCAGGTTGGGTTCGTCGAAAGACTGGAACAGCAGATAAGCATAAGATTGACGGAAGGAGTCCCGGCGTGAAAATTTGTCCCGGAGCGGGTAACCGTAGAAACTGGTATCCCTGCCTGTAACAGAAGTTGGGTAATCGTAGCCTCCGGACGGATACTTTATTTCCGACCAATCCGGCCCACAAGCGGCAACAATCAGCAGCAGAGCTATGGTAATAAGCAGCGCAAGACGATGGGTGAATCCCGCCATGGAAATAAGATGCTGGAAGCGCTGTTTTCCATATCGACGTATAGCGATCAGCGATCTGCCTTTCTCAGTTTCCAGAAACTGATCGTCCTTCTTTTGGTAAAACCCATGTATTCATACAGGCCGATCGCCCGCTCATTTGTTTCCAGTACATGAAGAAAAGGGATAATACCCTTGTCGAAGTTGGTATTGCACAGCTGGGCGATCAGGTGCTGGGCGTATTTGCGGCCTGTATAATCCGGATCCGTACAGATGGCGCTGATCTCCGTTAATTGTTCCAGCCGCATGCGTTCGCCGGCAATGGCTACCAGCTTTTCCTCCTGCCAGATGCCATAGTAATCTCCCAACTGATGTGTGCCTGGTTCATAATAGCCGGGTTGTACTTTTTGGATCAGGTGGTACATATCCATTTTATGATCGGCAGTCAGGTGCACGATGTTTATGTTCCCTTCCGGAGGCGTCACCGCTGCCTGGTTGATCATCTGCGCGCAGGGCAGTTCATTGAGCAGCGTCCAGTGAGCAGGTAAAGGAGGCAACTCCCCTATCAGGAAGAAAACTTCACCCGGCTCCAGCCAGTTGTCCAATAAAATAATGCTTTCCGCTGTTCCATATTGGTACCCGGCAAAAGGGAGGATGCCGCGCTGGTAGCGCTTCACTTGCGACGCGCCCGTAGCAAAAGCCTGTTGTACACCCGTAAGTGCCCACCAGGCCGGATTGTCCAGTGCGGTGAAAGGATCATGGCTCATGCTGCAATATTATTCAAAATTGCCGGAACGGAGCTTACCTGGCTGCTGGATTATCATAGCCACGGGAAAACGATCCAGGCTCATCATGCTTACTCACCAGCAGCTTATGCGCTTCAAGATATTTCATCCAAGCCCTTGCTCTTTCAACAGTTGTACAGGAATACATACCTTCCCCATTACAATGCTTGTGGGGGAAACCCAAAGTGGTTTTAAAAGTTAGCTCCAACAGTTTCACCAGCGAATACACCTCATTATTGGCCCTGCTATTGCCTCCACCAGCAAGCGGCGTTACAAAATCGTACTTCAGCATTTCGTAGATCTTATCATAATCCAGCGATCGATCTGCCTTTTTGTAATCAAAACCCGCACGATCCAGGTAATAAGCATATACCTCGTATTCTGAATAACTCGCATGACGGCTGATGAAATCTTTTCTTACCTGTGGGCTGTCAAAATTGCCCGGTTCAAAAAAGCCAAAATCCTCCATGAAGGAATATATATTGCGGTATTTACTAAACGTATGCTGCTCTAATCCTTGCAGTGCCTGCGGGATTTGTTGGTAGTTGATCTTTGCCAGTAACTGCACGATCTTTCGTTCATTATCTTCCGTACGCTTTTCCTTTGTAAGCCTGATCAGTTCTTTTTGTAAGTTCGGCACTTTATAATCCCTGTTACTATCCCCAATAAAAATGGAATCCTTCAAGGGTTTGGCATTATTGAGTGCTATGACCATTTCGATCTGTTGTTGAATATCTCCATCTTTTGTTTGATAATTTTTCAACCTATTCAGGAGCGGTGTTGAAGAGCCTGTAAACTTCAGTAAATAGTTGTTACAGGCACCTACAATACCCAACCTGTCAAAAAGCATTGATTTTTTGAGGTACAGGTCAAGTTGCTTTTTATCCGCCACTATTTTATGCCAGTTTTTAGAATAAAATATATCCAGGATCCTGCCCGCCGAAAAAGTAAGGTTCCATGAATTTTCGTTGATCAATGCCCAATACTCAAAAGCCGTAATCTCGTCCGGAGTGAGGCTGCTGGCAACTTCATTTTCGAGCTGATACTTTTGAGCGAAAGGCAGATCCGTTTGCAACAACCTGATGGTATTACGGAGGGATGGTGATCCCTGGAAGTCAATACCCTGTGCTTTGCACCAGGCAGTCAATATCGACAACTGAGTCAGGAACCTATAACCGATACCGGGCAAACAATAATTATGACTGACATTGGCATTATCATATTCCTTTGCCAGCAATCCTACCTGATCAGGGTTGCAGGTAGTCAGTTGCACAAAAGCATCCATGGCAACTGAATCCTTCTTATGATTCAATAATTCAAATAATTGCGCTTCCTTACCCGGTAAAATGCCTATTTGGCGGGGATTGATGAACATCCCCAGGTCTTCATTCCAGGAATACTCCTTATAATGATTCAAAAAATAAATAAGCAGGTTGAGCTTCGAGTCAGGATAATAATCTTTGTCGATATGCCAGCTGATTGCTTTCTTTTCATCCTCCACGCCCACCTCATTTCCGGTAATTAAAGAAAGAAGATCAAGGTAATCCGTTTCATTATCCTGGTACCTGTTATACCGATGTCTTCCCTTGAACAGTTCCGAAGCGATCAAAACCATCGCATACGGGTCTTTACGCACGAGAAAAGAGTCGATCTTTTGCTCGCTGATCCAATGGAAACTTTGTAATTCAAGCGACCGGGTTGCCAGCTCTTCTTGGCGAAGCGCTGTTAATTTACGGATGTCAAACCTGGCTGTTCTTTTTTCAGGCGGCGTGATCACAAAAGCAGCCGCCAGCTTCGAGAAAACAATTTTGTCTTTATTGGCTTCCAGAAAACGACTGAATGTCTTCCAGGAGGTGGAATCAGTGATTACTAATTCTGTATTGGTGAACAGGCAGTTTTCTTCTACTATTCTTTTGGCAATAGAAGAGAGTGTAGGTTCCAATACATGATGACCTAAAAATTCTATTATTTGTTCTTTGTTGTCAAAGAAAGGCGCGATCTCAAAAAGGGCCTCTTTGTCCCCCTTCATGATCCGCTCTTCCATTTTGTAAATGCGATGTTTGATCTGCGCATTGGCTGGCTGCATGGCCAGGCAAAGCACTGTTAGTATGATAAACAGGGGGCGTGGATGCATAAAGAGTAGATGCAATGGTTCCTGAAAATACACAAGTATGGGTATACAGTGCCTCGCGGGAACCTGTTTTAACAATCCTTATGGAAGAAGATCTGATCTTCCCATTCCTCGCGTGATAATTGGTAAACCGCGCAATAGTCCTCATCAAATTGCCTGTACTCCACAAACCTAAACCCTAACCTTTCATAAAATCTAATGGCCTTCGTGTTTGTTGCCAGTGGATCAATGACCACGGCAGTTACAGCTCTCGATCGAAAACAGCGTTCCAGCGCCAATTTCATCATCACCGTTCCATATCCTTTTCCCAGGTCTGCCGCCTCTCCTATCCAGATATCAATGGCCCGGAGATTTTGCGGTACATCGCCCCAATAATGTGACTCATCAAGTGCAGGGTCCATGATCTCCATAAACCCAATGGGCCTTCCATTCAATTCGGCGATCAGTTGTTCCCGCCAGGGGGGTTGGTACGACAATTCGGCTTCCCAGTCCCAATCGTCAGGGTCGGAAGCCACCGTGTGCGGCTGACTGTCCCAATATTGCAGGAGCGGTACATCCGCAGGTTTGGCGATGCGGAGAGATATGTCATATTGTATTTTCATAGCTACCTGCACTTTTCGTAGATCATAGAACAATAACCAAACTATCGTTTCACCGAATTGATTTCCCCTTTGTCAAGCATCTGCAGTAGTTCAGCTTTGGTAAATGCCAGTTCTTCGTCCTCCACAAAGAAGTCCTTGCTTTGGGGACTGCTGATATACTTATTGTACTCCAGGTTGCTGTGTAGCGTAAAAACGGAGTCACCCTGAATACTGCTGATCTTCAGGAAATAATACCGGATTTTGCCATCATTATCCTCCCTAATGGTGTATACATCACCCACCTGGGGCTTTTGAACAAAAGTCCGCTCTTCTTTCTCGTTAATATTAACCGCCACTACAATGGACACAATTAAACACCCTACCAGTATCAAACCACTGTACAACCAGAAAGGAATCCTGGTCTTCTTTTCATATTCGTTTTGAAGCGAATCAATTCTTACAAAAGAACTACAATGATAACAGTACATCGAAGACGACTTGACGCCCGTAGGAAAGAAAGGAATAAAGAAGAGATGAAAATAATCTTTATAAACATCCACCTGGAGATCGAAGGTTTTGCAATTGGGACAACATTGCTGGGTTTCAGTATACCGTTTGATCCTGATTTTTCTTTGGCCACGAAGGATAAACATAGAAAGGACGTTGGTTGGGGTTATGGGTTTTATAAAGACCTGTGCAATATATTAAAAAGCTTTTCATAATCACCTGATTGGCCAAATTGGCTGGTGTCGAGGTGAGTGCCGGTAATGCTATGTTTGTGGCAGGTAAAGCAGATTTTCGCAAAGCCCACTAATCGCCTTTCCTTTTTGAATAATAATACGTCGCGGAACTCCGGAATACATCCTGAAGCCGGGCCTGGTTCATGCAGGCGCTCACAAAAGATATCCTTGATCTTTGGGAAGTCGGTAGCCAGAACTTCTTTCTTCACATATCCTGTAAAAGCAAGCTCAGAGGAAATTGTAATGTCGGGCAAACTGTCCGGCTCGTATTGGCGCAGCCAGTTGATTTGTTTTTCTTCCAAATAGGTTTTTGTTTTCCTTCGTTCTATATCGCCCAACGCTTCCTGGGATATATTGAGGAAATAATGATCGATCTCATCAAAATCGAAGTAGGGTTTACAATTCATCTGTTTTATTTCTTTTTAAACATGCTCTTGAGAAGCAAAGCCTCCCTGCATGAGGCCCGTACCCTACCTCACCCTTATCCGGCATTGCCTATATTAAAACTGCGATCAGAATTGATGTTTACAATCGTTTGATTCAAATTGATCGGCAACAGCGCCACCCCAGGTATTGTAAGTGTCTTTTTTCAATTGGGCAATAATATCTGTGACACCATCAGGTATTGGCCAGAAGTAGATTTCAAGACCAGGCTTGTCCAAACCCATTCCGGAAATCTCATACAGGTACATGGGAACAGTTATAACGTCACCCTTATCCAGGGATTTCCTGAACTTGTAAAGTGGCGATGTTTTTCCATCCATACCATCTTTGAACCGGATGCGTGTGAGATATACCATCGACTTGCTTTCACATTTTATCTCGTAGGAACCGTTGCCCAAAAAATCGATAATATCAAGCACTTTGAGCGTTACCGTATCGAATTTCTTTTCGCAGGCTAGTTTTCTCGTCTGCCACAAAACACTATCGTGGTATGGCTTGTAATTATCATAGGAGGTTTGCGTTGCCCTGTAATTCATATAATCCTGCTCTATACTTAATAACTGCATTTGAAAGGCGGACTCTTTCTTAGGCTGACAGCTCGCTAAAACACATACAATTACCGGAATAATAATTCTTTTCATAGGATATTTTGCCATTATTATAATAGCCGCAAAATAATCAGCCTTGCTTACAATTCAAAGCATTTACATGATAAATGATCATCATTATCCTTGCTTATGTTATTATCAATGGCACGCAAAAAACTGTACTTTCGGTTCTTATAAAAGGATGAAAAATGGCAGCACATACTTTCGTTGTAAGCCCCGCTTCAAAGAACCTGCATTTAACCGTCTCCATACTTATTATCCTACCCATCGCGCTGGCCTACGGTTTATACCCGCAAGTGATGCTGCCGTTGCTGTTTGATTTTAAGGTAGACACAATCAACCTGGCAAATGTTTTCAGGGCTATAATGGGTTTATACCTGGGCATGTCCGTGATTTGGATGATGGGCATTATTAAATCCAGGTTATGGATCACCGCAACGATTACCAATGTTACTTTTATGGGAGGGTTGGCGCTTGGCAGATTAGTAAGCCTGGTTGCAGACGGAATTCCGGGTACTTATTTTTTAATAGGATTGGTGTTAGAATTGGTTCTTGCTTTATGGGGGTTAAGAAACTTAAAGAAGTATGCAACTGCTTAGTAAAGACCTAATTTGTCGCACTATTTCCCGGCCAATCCGCTTTTTAATGTCGCGCTATTGATTTTTATCATATCTTCCCTATCCCTGAACCCCAACGTGTTACGAATGAACCACCTGCTATTCACCCTATGCCTGCTACTGGCTATCCAGGTAGCTTATACCCAATCTTCGAGGATTGACAGCCTCACCCAATTGATTGAAAATGCTTCCGGCGACAACGACAAGGCCCGGCTTCTCCTACAGCGCAGCCGCATCGCCCCACCCGCCTGGACTGTGCCACAGGCCATGGCCGATGCCCAGCGGGCCCTCGCCCTCTACCAGCAATCCGGTGAGGAAAAAGGCCAGGCCGACGCTTACCTCCGCATCTCCGGCCTTTACAGCACCCAAAACAAATACAGCACCGCACTGAGCATCGACTCCATAGCGCTCACCATCGCACAGAAAACAAATTACCAGCAGGGAATCGCCCTCGCCTATAGCAATATGGGACGCAACCTCCAACAACTGGGCGAACTGGAAAAAGCCAGGTCACTCCTTACCCAAAGTCTGCAAATTCTGAAAGACGCAGGTCTGGAACGCGAAATGGGGGATGTGTACAGCCGCCTGGGCGTCATCAACCGCCGCCTCAGCGACTTCAAAGCCTCCCTCCGGTATTTCGACGAAGGCATTGCCATCGGTACCAAATACCGGCTGGACCCACTACTCGCAGTGCTCTATATGAACAAGGCCAATTCACTCAACGAATCCGCACGCTTCGATGAGGCCATCCAACTGCACCTCGAAAGTATCCGCATCAAAGAAAAGTTGCGCGATGAACGGGGTCTGATACAATCCTACAACAACATCGCCAATGTATATACCGCCTCCGGCAAACCGGCTATGGCACTCCCCTACCTGCACAAAATAATAGCGATGGGCAGCGCCAACAGGGATAAAACCTCCATGGCCTATACCTACAACAGCCTCGGCAATGGCTTCAGTCAAACCCACCAGCCAGATTCGGCTGAATACTTCTTTAAAAAAGCCATTGATATCTTTACCGAAACCAATGAGCAGCCCGGTCTGGGATTGCTCTACCACAACCTTGGCAATTTTTACATCGATGAAGAACGTTATGAGGAGGGATTGAAATACCTGCAGCAGGCACTCGCCATCCGGAAAAAAAGCAATGCACGGTATGATGTTGCCTCTACCCTCAACAATATGGGCGCCGCCCTTACCAGGCTCAAACGTTACAAAGAAGCGGAAGACTATTTGTTGCAGGCCCTGGCATTGGCAAAAGGTAATGGCAGTTCCCTCGAAACAGGGGTTTACAAACGCCTGAGCGAGCACTATAAAGCCACCGGCGATTATGAAGAAGCCTACAATTACCAAAGCAAATACGTAAGTAAAAAAGATACGCTGCTCGATGATAATGAGGTCCTGAACATGGCAAAAGCGCAGGCCGACTATGAGATTGAAAAAAGAGAATCAGCCCTCGCACTGGAGAAGAAAGAAAAAGAGATCAGGACCCTGGCGCTCGCCAACCGCAACAGGACCATCGGGTTCCTCGGTGCCGGTGTATTGCTGCTGGCCACTATATTGACTTTATACGTACGCAGTTACCAGCAAAAGAAAAAGACCGCCACCCTGCTGGCGGAAAAGAACTACCGTATTGAAACCCTGGTACGCGAACTGCACCACCGTGTGAAAAATAACCTGCAGGTAGTATCCGGCCTTTTATCGCTTCAAAGCAACCGCCTCGAAGAAGGCATCGCCAAAGATGCCATGGAAGAAGGCAGGAACCGCATCAATGCCATGTCCATGATCCACCAGCGCTTGTACATGGACAATGACCTGGCTACTGTAGACATAGGTGATTACCTGCAAAACCTGTCCCAGTCACTGGCAGCCAGTTTTGGGTACGACGCACGCCATATACAAACCGCTATAAGGCTGCCCGATCAAAACATAGCTATTGACCTCGCCATCCCTATTGGCCTCATCGTGAATGAACTGGTGACCAATGCCTTCAAACATGCTTTCCATGATACTTACCAGCCTGCAGTAGACATTTCACTGCAACAAAGAACAAACGAACTGGAATTGAAGATAGCTGATAATGGGAAAGCCAATGCCCATAAAGAGGCAAACAACCAATCAAGCTCCTTTGGCATGAAACTGGTACGCACCCTGGTAGACCAGGTCAACGGAGAATTACAGATAGATCAAACTACCGGCACCGCTTATACTATTACTATAAGAGCTTAAAGAATGAGTCACATGAAAGAGCGTGTTAAGATATTGATAGTGGAAGATGAATTGGTAACAGCCACCAGTATTTCCGAATTATTGGAAGAAGAAGAATACATCATTAGCGGCATTGCCAAAGATGCTGCAGCCGCCCTGCGCATCAGCAGCCAGCAGGAGGCAGCGCCCGCCGTAGTGATATGCGATATTCATATTCAGGGTAGTGTCAATGGCGTTGAACTTGCACGCCAATTAAAGGAACTGTACCAATGCGAAGTGATCTTTTTAACGGCTTATGCCGATACCAAAACCCTGCAGGCAGCTTTCTCTACCGAACCCGTGATGTACGTGGTAAAGCCCTATACAGATACCCAGTTATTGGTAGCCATTCAAATGGCCTTCCACAAGTTGTACCAGCCACAGCAGTCCCTGGCCGACCGTCATACACTACAACTTACCGAAAGAGAAAGAGAAATTGCCCTGCTGATTGCACAGGGCCTAACCTCCAAACAGATAGCCCGTAATCTTTTCATCAGCCTGGAAACAGTTAAGACCCACCGCCGCCGAATGTTGAGTAAAAATAACATCAGCAGCTTTCCACATCTCATTTATTTGTTGAATAACGGTTCGTAAAGGCCAGTTCCTTTTGTATCCCAATGGTGTCCTCACGAACCAGCGTTAAGTGTTTATTGCACCTTGGCACATATACAATACAACAACAAAGCCCGGCTGCTGCCGTTGGTATTACGAACAAAAAAACGCCAGCGGTTGCCACCGGTACTGGGATCAGGACCTGAATAATGTACCTGGATATCATACATTGCCGAATTAAGATCGCGGTGACCGCCACCACCGCCGATCAGCTTTTTGCCTTCCGGGCATGACATATAGTAGGATTGCCCTGAATTGCCGGGAATAGTTACATCCCTTCTCACATACTCCACATCAACCATCACATTGCCCGAAGCTTTGATATTGCCATTTACCTGCAGCGCCTCTGTAGGTACATCCACCCGGTTGATACCCACATAACCGCTACGCAATACACTTATGGCGACCGCGTTGGGTGATATGCCGAGGGTAAAACCACCCGGCGATGTACTGCCAGGTCCCAGGTGCCTGAAACGCCAGGCGCCAAAGACAGTAGTATTGCCTGTATTTTCTGGTCTTATACTTATGCTTCCTGCGTCCAGGTTGCCTCCCATTTGCCCGCTACCGGAAATATTAAAACTACTTTGCGGTTGTTGCGTCGTTTGATTACGTACAAATCCACCCGAATTGGCCGGCACCAGTTGTGTCCACTGTGGCTGCGCTCCCGTACCCATATTGATATAAATACCGGCCCCACCACCAAAGCTTGCATTCGTATTGAATACCATCAACGCAGTGGCAGGCACTTGTATATTGTTGGTCGCCAGGTCTACCCTCGGTATCAGCAATCCTTTATTATTACTGCTGATGTCCAGTGCAGCACTGGTATCCGGTTGCGTGGTACCGATACCTACCTGGGCCCGGAGCACAGTGCAATGCACCATCACCAGGAATAAAGAAACCTTCATGGATAAACACATACGTTGCATATTAAATGATTTAAGTAGCCACACTGGCTTGTCGGGCAGGAATAAAGGATTCACAGGCAGGCAAATTACAATTGCCAATGGTGCATACGCGTACTTTGGGGCCAACTGCAGGACTTTGTATGTGGAGATATGGCCGGGCTTTGGACAAGCGATGGTGCCACCGCAGGAGATCGGTCATCAGACAAATTCCCTTTGTCGTCATATTAGTGATTTGGTCGAACACAGGAGCGGTATGGTCACTGGCCAGGACAGAGACATCCTTTTTCAACTACCTTCATAAAAAGATTACCCCCTCGCTTTTATTCATCCAACCTTCCATCATTGCATGGTTAGAAAAGCGTGTATACTCTCCGGTATCTTTTTCTTTTTGCTGATCGCTGGTATTGCCCAACCTTTTTCCCTGGTAAAAGACCTGATGACCGATAAGCATCGTATGCCCGATAATGTGGCAGGCCCCTTTATTGAATTCCAGGGCTTCCTTTATTTTTCCGGTGAAGGCATAGCTGGCAGAGAACTGTGGAAGACCGATGGCACACCTGCGGGAACAGTCATGGTAAAAGATATAGAGGTCGGCGCAAGCGGCAGTTACCCGGCAAATTTCTTTGTCCATAGTCAAAAATTGTATTTCACGGCTAGCAGCAACCAGCAGGGAAATGAATTGTGGAAAACAGATGGCACAGCAGCCGGCACAATCATGGTGAAAGACATCAGTTTCCGGGAGGGATCATCTGATCCTTCTTTCCTTACAGAAATGAATGGCCGCTTGTATTTCATAACCAAAGCTGATTTATATGTGCGCGATCTGTGGGTTACAGATGGTACCGAACCTGGCACCCGCCTGGTGAAAAAGATCAATCTGCAGAATTGGGATGATTTCACAGGCATGGTGGCCGTTAACAATGCCCTGTACTTTTGTGCAGCCGATCTCACCCATGGAGCCGAATTGTGGAAAAGCGATGGCACTGATGCAGGGACAGTCATGGTAAAAGATATGATGCCAGGCATCAACAAAAGCCAGCCTTCCGGTTTCATCAATTGGAATGGTACCCTTTGGTTTACCGCTACAGGACCAGACGGAACTGAATTGTGGAAATCCGATGGCACGGAAAAGGGAACCATGCAGGTGCTTGACCTCAATCCCGGCATCGACGGCAGCATGCCACACGAACTGTTGGTGGTAAATAATATCCTTTATTTTTCGGCGGTAAATGGAGGCAAGACCGGCCTGTGGAAATCCGACGGTACAGCAGCAGGCACCGAAGTGGTTCGCAATATCGGAAGTACCGGTAATTCCGCAGATGTAGGCTTTATCATCAATGCAGAGGGCATCTTGTACTTTACCGCAGCAGCCGAAGGTGAAGGTACCGAGTTGTGGAAAAGTGATGGCACCAGCCGCGGTACGGTGCTCGTAAAAGACATCCTTCCCGGCGAAGATGGCAGCGCACCTATTTTCCTTACCTGGTTCAATGGCGCCGTCTATTTCAATGCTGCCTCCCTCCATGGAATAAAACTTTGGCGTTCTGATGGCACAGAGGCCGGCACCTGGATTGTAAAAGAATTTAATCCCGGCGGTCATGATGATCCCGCTTACCTCACGGTTTATAATGGTTACCTCTTCTTTACCGCCTTTGATGAGGTGAATGACTTCAGCCTCTGGAAGACAGACGGCACTACAGCAGGAACAGAGCTTGTCAAAGATATTTTCAACAGAGGCGATGACAGTAACCCGCATGAATTTACCGACCTCAACGGACAGTTATACTTTATTGCCAACTCCCGGGCTACCGGATGGGAGCTTTGGAAAAGTGATGGCAGCGAAGCAGGCACCACAGTAGTAAAAGATATCAACCCGGGTGCAGCCCCTTCGACCATGGATAAGCTTGTCATGCTGAATAACCAGCTTTACTTTACTTCCCAGGCCCCGGGTACAGCCGCAGCGTTGTGGAAATCCAATGGCACAGAAACCGGTACCGCCATGCTCTATGATCTTTATCCGGGTGTACCCATTGTGGAAACCAGCAACCTTACCCGTGTGGGCAACAAGTTATTTTTTAGTGCCAATCCCATGGGCATAGGAGCCGAGTTGTGGGTAAGCGATGGTTCACCGGCAGGTACTGTAAGGCTGAAAAGGATACAACCCGGCGTATCATCTACTTACCTGGAACAGTTTACAGAGGTGAACGGTACCCTTTTCTTTATAGCTACTACGGATAATTATGGCAGTGAGGTATGGAAAAGTGATGGCACAGCCGCAGGAACCGTGCTGGTAAAGGATATTGTGCCAGGCCCCGACGGTAGCTGGCCGGACTATCTCACTGCCATGAATGGCCTGTGTTATTTTAGCGCCTATTCTATCCAAACCGGTGATGAACTGTGGCGGAGTGATGGCACCGAAGCCGGCACTTATGTGGTGAAAAATATACGGCAGGACTGGTATGGCAGTCTGCCACGCAATCTCTATGTGGCAGGCGGCCGCTTATATTTCTCGGCATATAATGATATCAATGGCGCAGAGTTGTGGAAATCCGATGGCACAGCCGCAGGAACCGTGCTGGTAAAAGATATTTATACCGGTAACGGCTCAGGCAATCCCTCCAATTTTATGGCAGCGAATGGTACCCTCTATTTTACGGCCACCACAGCCGATCAGGGAAATGAACTGTGGAAGACCGATGGCACTGCCGCAGGCACTACACTCGTAAAGGATATTTTCCCGGGCTGGCAAACCGGAGTTACCAATTATTCGCCGTTGTATGCGATCAACGATATGCTCCTCTTTGCTGCGAATGATGGCATACACGGAGAAGAAATATGGCACAGTGATGGCACCCAAGCCGGCACTGCGATGTTGCAGGACATAGTACCCGATGGCGGAAGCTGGCCTTACCTGTTTTTCCGGGCCGGGGATATTGTTTATGCCAGGATTACAGATGAAGCCCATGGCAATGAATTGTGGGCTGCGCCTCTGTCCGGCCTTATACCCCAACGGCTCTTGTCTTTTACAGGACAACAGCAGAACGATGACGCCCTGCTTTCCTGGACCACCAGCGATGAACCAGGAACAGCATCATTCACAATAGAAAGAAGTACCGATGGCTCATCTTTTAATGCCGCAGGTACTGTAGCTGCCTTAAATACACGTGGCATTCACAACTACCATTTTACCGACAGAGGAATTACTTCACTGGGTGCCGGGCTCATCCATTACCGGCTGAAGTTATTGGGTACAGATCAGCGTATAACCTACTCGAAGACCATTGCCTTACCCATAGTCACCCAAACAACCGTACGCCTCTACCCCAACCCCGTAACCAGCGAATCAAAGTTGGAGATCGCATCCCCACATGATCAACAGATCAACTGGAAGGTGATCGATAATTTCGGACGTGTGCTGCGACAACAAAAGATGAACCTGGTAACAGGCATCAACCGGGTAGCACTGGATACAGGATTGTGGCCACATGGCGTGTATTATCTGGTAGTAGAGAACAAGGCGATCCGCCAGCAAATACGCCTTGTAAAATAAACCTCATTTATCAACCCTTACCATATTGTATGATTAGAAAAGCTGCCGCCCTCACCTATACTGTTTTCCTGTTGTGCTTTACTGTACATGCACAACCCTTTTCCCTGGTAAAAGACCTTTGGCCTGGCATGTACCGGATGCCCAATATCACTACAGGCCCGTTTATCAACTTCCGGGGCGCCGTGTATTTTGCCGGCGAATCCCTGGGAGGCAGGGAACTTTGGAAAACAGATGGTACCGCTGCCGGAACCGTACTCGTGAAAGATATTTATGTGGGGTTCCGTAGTAGCCTGCCCCATGAGTTCTTTGTATATAACAATGTCCTCTATTTTGCCGCCGATGGAAATGAACAGGGTACCGAATTGTGGAAAACCGATGGTACTCCAGCCGGCACGGTGATTGTAAAAGACATTGCTTACCGGGGAGGATCTTCCTATCCAGCCTTTTTTACTGAAATGAATGGCGCTTTGTATTTTATAACCGGCACATCAACTTCCGAAAGAGACCTTTGGAAAACAGATGGTACAGAAAAAGGTACCGTGATGGTGAAAAAGATCAATCCCGGCGGCTTCAATGACTTCCTGGGTATGGCCGTCTTCAATAACAACCTGTTCTTTTGCGCATCCGATGGCACCAATGGAGCAGAACTATGGAAGAGTAATGGTACCGAAACCGGCACAGTACAGGTAAAGGATATTTTCCCCGGCCCCGATCGAAGCCTCCCACACAATTTTGTGAACTGGAATGGATTTCTCTGGTTTTCTGCCGCCAATAATACGGACGGTGTAGAATTATGGAAGACCGATGGTACCGAGGCAGGTACCCTCCGGGTTAAAGACATTAACCCCGGCATGGGTAGTAGCGAGCCCCACGATTTTACCGTCATCAATAACATCCTATACTTTTCAGCCGTTACCCAATCCGGTGGTACCGGGCTTTGGAAAACCGACGGTACCGGGCCGGGAACTGTATTGGTAAAAAATATAGATCCCAACGGCTATTGGAATAGCCTCAACCAATTCAGGAATTTCAACGGCACTTTATATTTTTCAGCCCAAACCCCTGCTGCAGGCGCAGAACTCTGGAAAAGCGATGGTACTGAAACCGGAACTGTAATGATCAAAGATCTCAACCCGGGTGCAGCCAATAGTTTTCCCACACAATTCATTCACCTCAATGGCATACTATACTGCCGGGCCACTGCCGCTACAGGCACCAAACTTTGGCGCTCAGATGGCACGGATGCAGGTACCTGGATTGTAAAGGATATTAACCCTGGTTCCAACGACCATCCTTCATTCCTTTTTCCTTTCAACGGAGCTTTTTTATTTACTGCCTACGACAATGTAAACGACTTCAGCCTATGGAAAAGTGATGGCACCGAAGCAGCCACCGTCCTGCTAAAGGATATTTACCAGGTTGGCAATAGCAGTAACCCATACAGCCTTACCGACTTCAATGGCGCCCTGTTTTTTATCGGCAGAACACCCACCACCGGCATAGAATTGATGAAAAGCGATGGAACCCCCACTGGCACAATAGTGGTCAAAGACATCAATCCAGGTCCTGCCCATACCGGAAATATGGACAAGCTTACTGTCATGAACAGCCTTCTGTACTTCAACGCCACCACTCCCACCTCTAAGGCGGGCCTGTGGCGGTCTGATGGTACCGGGGCAGGTACACTAATAGTGAAGGATCTTTATCCCGGTATCAATTTTGCCTCAACGGCCAACCTGACAACTGTGGGCAATAAAGTGTTTTTTAGTGCATCCCCTTCCGGCGATGCCGATGAGGTATGGTGCAGCGATGGTACCGAAGCCGGCACAGTATTACTCAAAAAAATAGAACCTGGCAACTGGCAGGCTGTTACGGAACAATTTACCAATGTGAATGGTATCCTGTTTTTTGTTGCCACTACTTCCACCCATGGTGCTGAGCTTTGGAAAAGCGATGGTACAGTGGCCGGTACCGTGATGGTAAAAGACATCAACCCGGGTACCGTTGGAAGTACCCCTCAATTTTTAACCGCCGTGAATGGTACACTCTACTTTGCTGCGACCCATCCCGTCGGAGGAACCGAATTGTGGAAAAGCGATGGTACCAGTGCAGGGACCCTAATGGTCAAAGATATCTTCCCGGGTACTGGTAGCAGTAACCCCATAGACCTCACCAATGTAAATGGCCTGTTGTATTTTACTGCCGATGATGCTACACATGGCCGCGAACCCTGGAAAAGCGATGGCGTCAACAGTGGTACCGTGCTGGTGAAGGATATCAACGCCGGCCCTGCCGATAGTTATGCGATGTATTTTACTCCCCTTAATGGAGTTGTTTATTTTGCAGCCTGGACCAATGACGAAGGTTTTGAATTATGGAAAACCGATGCCACTCCTACAGGCACCAGCCTGGTGAAAGATATATTCCCCGGCTGGCGATCTGGTATCGAAGGAAGATTGTATAAAATTGACAACCACCTCCTGTTTTCCGCCAACGATGGTATATATGGTGAAGAAATATGGCGCAGCGATGGCACCCCACAAGGCACCGTAATGGTGCAGGAAATTGCCCCCGATGCAGGCAGCTGGCCCGATTTCTTTACCAAAGTGGGCAATACAGTATTTGCTACCGCCAGTGATTACCTACACGGCAATGAACTGTGGGCAGCAAACGCAGCTGGTGCACTCCCCTTGACACTGTTGGCATTTAATGGCCGGTTACACAACCAGGATGCTTTGCTTAGTTGGAAAACCACCGGAGAGATCAACACCCAAACTTTCATTGTAGAAAGAAGTCTCGACGGCAGAAACTATACTGCCACTGGCGCAGTCCCCGCCCTCAATACCGCCGGAGATCATGACTACAACTTCACAGATCCGGGTATCACCGGCCTGGGTGCACCTATTGTATATTACCGGCTCAGGCAACAGGACCTGAATAACAGGTCAACCTTATCAAAAGTCATCGCCCTGCACATCAACAACAAGGCAGCAGTCACTATGTATCCCAATCCTGTGATGGACCAGGCCAATATACAGATCAGCTTAAACAGGCAGGAATCGATCCACTGGAAAATAGCAGACAATGCTGGCAGGATCATACAGCAGCAACGCCTGATGGCCACCAGTACCAATCTGACCGTCAATATGCGCGCATGGCCGGCAGGTATATATTACTTCATTGTTGAAAGCAGCTCTATCAGGGAAAGGATCGTATTCGTGAAACAATAATAGCGTCTCGCAGTTTTGTTCATAAAAAGGGCCCTGGTTATACCGGGGCCTTTTGTTATTAAGAGGTGACACCTTTCCCTTGCAGCGCAAACGAAAGGTGTCACCTCTCATCATTTATGTCGCATTTTTCCAATTCCACAGAATCGCAGGGCACTACTTTTGATGCATTGAACCAACATAGTCATCAACATTTTAAAAGTATACACATGAAAAAACTCAGTTTACCAGACAACTACCAAACCGTAATGCCTTACCTGATCGTCAACAATGCGCCTGGCCTGAAAGAATTCATGGAAGCCGTATTTGAAGGCACGGTGCTCCAGATTGTGCCAAAGCCAGGCGAAGAAGGCATTATGCACGGGGAAATAATGATCGGCGACAGCACCATCATGTTTGCTGAAGCTTCCGCCCAATGGCCTCCCGTAACTGCCGGCCTCTATATTAATGTAGCGGATGCAGATGCCACCTATGCAAAAGCCCTGGCAAAAGGCGCCACCACCATCATGGAACCTGTAGACCAGTCTTATGGCCGCACCAGCGGTGTCAATGATCCGTTTGGGAACGTTTGGTGGATCACCACACCCAAATAATTCCACACGTATAATTGCGAATGTCAGAAGGTGACGCCATTTTGGTGTCACCTTTGCTATATAACCAATTCCGGGTAGTCGCCGGCCTGGTACGTTGTAAATAGCGCGGTAGCCATTCTAAATTCTGGATTCTAAATTCTAAATTCTAATCTTTATCGCTACCCATTTATTATTTTTGCACTTATAATTAACAGATATGTCGTTTTTTAAAGATAAGGTAGTAGTCGTTACTGGTGGTACCGAAGGAATAGGAAAGGCCCTTGTTAATGCTTTTATTGCAGAGGGGGCCAAAGTGGCCACCTGCGCCCGGAACTATGATAAGCTGTATACCCTCCAATTGCAACATACCAGCGTAATGCTCCATACCATGACCTGCGACCTGAGCAAGGAACAGGACTGCAGGCGCTTTATTGAATCGACCATCAAAACCTTTGGCGGCATCGATATTCTCATCAACAATGCGGGTGTGAGCATGCGTGCTTTATTCCGCGATGCCGATGTAGATGTGATCAAAAAGGTAATGGACATTAACTTCTATGGCGCTGTTCATTGCACCAAATACGCCCTCAACTCTATTATAGAACGCCAGGGCACGGTAGTAGGCGTTTCTTCCATTGCCGGTTACAGGGGATTGCCTGGCCGCAGTGGCTATTCTGCCTCTAAATTTGCCCTCCAGGGCTGGATGGAAGCCCTGCGCACCGAAATGTTGCACACAGGCGTGAATGTAATGTGGGTTTGCCCCGGCTTTACGGCTTCCAATATTCGTAATGCCGCCCTCAACAAAGACGGTAATCCACAAGGTGAATCTCCCATGGATGAAGGTGCAATGATGACAGCCGACGAGGTGGCCACCCATGTGGTGAAAGCCATTGAAGCGCGCAAACGTACCCTGGTACTTACCTTTACCGGCAAAAGAACCGTGTTTATGAACCGCTTCTTCCCTTCCTGGACCGATAAACTGGTACATAAGTTCTTCTTTAAAAACGGGGAACTGGTTAAATAGAATGGCGTTAATAACCCTCACATCAGACATAGGGCAGCAAGACTACCTGGTAGGGGCGTTAAAAGGCCAGCTATTACAGATCAATCCCGCTTTTTCATTGATCGATATATCCCATACCCTTTCACCTTTCAACTATCCGCAGGCAGCATATGTGTGCCGCAATGCCATCAACAATTTTCCGCCCTACACTTTTCACCTGTTAATGGTCAATCTCTTTGAAAAGAAGCCGGAACAACTGCTGCTGGCCTATCACCAGGAGCAATACATCCTCTGCGCCGACAATGGCCTGCTCACCATGATCCTTGAAGGCAAGCCCGAAATGGTGATCGGCCTTCCACTCGACAAAACCGCCAATAAAAATACCCTGTACTGTGCCCGCGTAATGGGCCAGGCCGTCCAGGCCCTGCAGGGAGGCACCAGCCTGATGGAGATCGGCACCCCCGATGTGCGCTTTATCGAAACCAATCACCTCCGCCCCCTGTTGAGCGACAACTGGATAGAAGGCCAGATCATTTTTATTGACAATTTTGAGAACATCGTCGTCAATATTACCCATACCCAGTTTGAAGAACAGCGCAAAGGCCGCAGCTTTCAAATCGTTTTCAAACGCAATGAGGTCATCTCCGCCATCAGTGAAACCTATGCCGATGTGCCCGAAGGCGAAAAACTGGCCCTCTTCAATGCCGCCGGCTACCTCGAAATAGCCATCAATAAAGGCAATGCCGCCGGTCTTTTTGGCCTGCAGGGATTCACTGAGAAATCCCAAAACATGCAAAACCGCCTCTTTTACCAAACCGTAAGGATTCACTTTGAATAAAGCCTGGTTATCCGTTAAAGTGTTTGCTATACCCGGGTACAGCGTCTGTTGAATTTTAACTTTTCCTCCCCTTTCCCCCACCTTATAATATAAACGAACGTAATTAGCTGTAAGATAATGGCCAGCGCGTTGCGCTGATATCAGGAAAACCTTTTATACAAGCAGAAAAACTCCCAATATAAAGAATCCGAAACCCGTATCGCGAAACCCGAAACTCTATATATTTGCCAAGTTTAATAAAATCAACACAATATGAATTTTAGCCGTGTCAATAACATTGTAGGTTGGCTGGTTTGTTTGATTGCTTGTACTGTGTACGTCCTCACTATGGAAGCTACCGGCAGTTTCTGGGACTGTGGTGAGTTCGTGTCAAGTGCCTACAAGTTACAGATACCCCACCCCCCTGGAGCTCCTTTGTACGTATTACTTGGCCGTTTCTTCATTGTCCTTTTTGGCGATGATCCCCACAATGCGGCCAGGGGCGTCAACTTTATGAATGCTATTGCCAGCGGCTTCACCATATTATTCCTGTTCTGGACCATCACCCACTTTGCACGCAAATTGGTGCAAAAAACTACCGCCGAACTGACTGGTGAGCAAACTTTTGCCGTTATGGCTGCCGGTGTGGTAGGTGCACTCGCCTATACTTTTTCCGACTCCTTCTGGTACAGCGCTGTGGAAGGTGAGGTTTACGCCCTCTCCTCTTTCTTTACCGCCATTGTATTTTGGGCCATCCTGAAATGGGAGCATGAGGTTGACAGGGAAAGCCAGACCGACGGCCACAAGTTCTCCCGTGCCGACCGCTGGATCATCTTTATCTTCTTCATGATGGGATTGTCAATCGGTGTTCACTTGTTGAACCTCCTGACCATTCCAGCCATTGTAATGGTGTATTATTTCAAACGCTATAAGGTTACCGCCTGGGGTACTTTCTTTGCCTTCATGCTGGGCTGTATCATCACCGGTCTGGTACAGGTGGTCATCATCCAATGGTCTATCAAAGGCGCAGGTGCTTTCGATATCCTGTTTGTAAATGATTTTGGTCTGCCTTTCTTCAGTGGTTTTGCCAGCTATTTCATCTTACTGGCTGCTTTACTGATCATCGGCCTTCGTTTTGGCGAAGCACAGATCAAGAAGTTCACCCTTTTCCCCGTATGGTTAACAGCCATCATCCTGCTGTTCTGTTTCCCATTCATCAAGTCTGCCGGTTCTTTTGTGGTCCTGTTGCTTGGTTTGGGTGGTCTGATAGCCCTTTGTTATTACTATAAATCAGGTGTTGGCTCTTTCCTGAAGATCGGCATCTGGTCTGCTATATTTGTTATTTTAGGTTATTCTACCTACTTCACTACACTGGTACGCTCTTCTGCCAATCCATCTGTAGATATGTACAATGTAGATAACCCCGTAAGCCTGGTAGGTTACCTCAGCCGTGAACAGTACGGTGACTGGCCCATCCTCTATGGTCCTTATTTTACCGATAAGCCAACCCAGGAGAATTTTGTTATAACCGGCGACCGCTACGTTAAAGGAAAAGACAAGTATGAAGTAGCCGGTAAAAATGGCGGCATCGATTATGGCAGCATGCCTACCGCCCACTTGTTCCCCCGCAGCTGGGATCCCAACAACGAAAGGAACCAGGAACAGGTATACCGCAACTTCGGTGGCCTGGAGCAGGATGAAGAACCCACGAGGGCTTCAGAAATACAATACTTCCTCAACTATCAGTTCCGCTGGATGTACTGGCGTTACTTCATGTGGAACTTTGCCGGTAAACAAAACGACCTGCAAGGCTTCGGCAACCGCCGCGATGGTAACTGGAACAGCGGGATCAACTTTGTAGACAAAGCATTTGGCCACAGTACACCGGACGTATTACCGGAAACTGCCGGCTCTAAAAATAAAGCCAACAACAAACTCTTCTTCCTGCCCTTTATCCTCGGTATTATTGGTCTCGTATACCAATACCGCAACCGCAGGGACTGGCTGGTGACAGGCGCTTTGTTCTTCTTTACGGGTTTTGCCATTGTTATTTACCTCAACCAGGCAGGCTATCAGCCACGTGAGCGGGATTACGCCTATGTAGGCTCTTTCTACGCTTTTGCTATCTGGATCGGTTTGGGTGTGCTTTGGGTGAAAGATATCCTCGGCAAATACCTCAACAGTAAGATGGCCGGCTATGCCGCTTTCGGTATCACTTTACTGGCTGTACCCGTATTGATGGCATCACAGGAATGGGACGACCACGATCGTAGCAAGAAAGTGTTGGCGCGCGACCTGGGAAGCGATTACCTGGAAAGCTGCGAAAAGAATGCGATCCTCATCTCCTTTGGCGATAATGATACTTACCCGCTGTGGTATACTCAGGAAGTAGAAGGTGTGCGCAAGGACCTGCGTGTAGTGAACTATAGCTTATTGGGTACCGACTGGTACATCAACCAGCTGCGCTACAAAGTCAATGAAAGCGCTCCTGCCGACGTAATCCTGACACCTGAGCAAATTCAGGGAGGTAAACGTGACAGGATCTACTACTACCCTCTTCCCGGTTATAACCAAACCGATTATTACGATCTGTATAAAGTGCTTAAAGATGTTGTTGCCAGTGAAGACCCGGCTAAGATGGCTCCTTCCGATGGTAGTGATGAAGACCGCCCCAGCGTGTTTCCCGTGAAGAAGTTCAAGATACCCGTAGATGTAGAAGCTATGAAAAAGACCCTGGTACTGAATCCCGGCGATAGCATCGTAAGCGAGCTTCACCTGGATATCAACCGCAATTCCATTGATAAGAACGACCTGGCCGTACTGGCCCTGATAGCCGCCAACAACTGGAAAAGACCCATCTATTTCACTTCTACTCAAGAACTGGAAAACCTTGGTCTGGAAAAGTACACACGTATGGAAGGCTTATCATACAGGCTGGTGCCGATTGAAAATGCCAACAATGTGGCTACAGATCCGATGTATGTAAACATCATGGAGAAGTTCAAATACGGTGGCGCCAACAGAAATGGTGTTTACTATGATGAAGAGAACCGTCGTCATATCAACAGCATCCGTCAGGCTCATGCATTACTGGGATTAAACCTGGCCCAACTCGATAAAAAAGATTCCGCTAAGAAAGTGCTGCAGAAGTATGATGCCAATGTAATGGAAGGCAATGTACCTTATGGTATGACCTCCAACCGTGGCAACTTCCACAACCGCGTGTCCATGTCCTACCTGCTGGCAGCTTATGAAGCAGGCGATCTGACACTGGCTGCGAAAGTGAACACTTCCATGAAGCGCGACCTGGAACAACAAATGCGGTACTACCGCACCCTGGGCGAAGATATGAGCAACGAGCAGCTGGCTATGCAGGCAGCGGCTTACCTCAACAACAAGGGCCATAACCTTGAACAAAGCCAGGAAGTATTCTCACAGGATATCCTTTCTTCTTACCAGATGCTGCGCCAGCTGGAAGAATGGGAAAAGCAGTACAAGGCGGGCAATAAGTCAGCCGGTCCTTCTGAAAATCTTGATGGAAATATCTCTACTCCCGATTCAGGAGCCAAACCAAAGGATACGGTCAATAAATAAACAGACACATCCAGTTACTGAATAGAAAACGTCCCGGCAAAACCGGGACGTTTTTTTATGTTGAGATAGAGTGGGTCGCCCTCCAAGGGCGGCTCACCCTATATCAACCAAACTCATCAAACCAATATTACTGCCCCACTCGTTGGCTCAATGCCTTGTTCCCTCGATGCCTTCCCTCCCCCAACAATTTCCCTTAACAATTTGTTATTGAGATGCGTATGTATTGCTGTGGCCTTAATCAGCAATAATGCTTAAATTGAGATAAACGCATATATAGTTAAACCCATAATTTGTGATAGGTCACCATTTTACAAAATTTGATCCCAATCGGGAAGGGAAGAGCAAGTTCGACCAGTTGCTCGATGTGCTGATGCAGTTATTGGCCTATACCAATGGCGACATTACCGAAGCGCTGAACTGGATGAACCAGTTGGACAAAGAATACGAACTCACAGACAATGAGTACGGTATGGGCGATTTTATTGAAGAACTGCGGGAAAAGGGGTACATCCAGGAAAACCCGGCAAGCGGGCAGATTTCCATTACTTCCAAAACCGAGCAGGGCATCCGCAAGAAATCCCTGGAAGAGATCTTTGGCAAGCTCAAAAAGACCAAACAAGGTCAGCACCATACTTTTAAACCGGGCCAAGGTGATGAGATCAGCCCCGACAGCAGGCCCTACCAGTTTGGGGATACCCTGGAGCAGATCGACTTCACCACTTCCATCCTCAATGCCCAGATCAACCATGGCATCGACAGCTTTAGTATGCAGGAGGATGACCTGGCGATCCGGGAAACCGATTTCAAAGCACAGACCTCTACCGTGCTCATGATCGACATTTCCCATTCCATGATCCTGTATGGCGAAGACCGGATAACACCGGCCAAAAAGGTAGCTATGGCCCTCAGCGAGCTGATTACCACCAAATATCCCAAGGATACCCTGGATATTGTGGTATTTGGCAATGATGCCTGGCCTGTAGAGATCAAAGACCTGCCTTACCTGCAGGTTGGCCCTTACCATACCAATACCGTAGCCGGGCTGGAAATGGCAATGGACCTGCTGCGCCGGCGCAAAAATCCCAATAAGCAGATCTTCATGATCACCGATGGAAAGCCTACCTGCCTGAAAGTGGGAAAACGGTATTACAAGAACAGCTTTGGCCTGGACAGGAAGATTACTACCCGTTGTTTGAACCTGGCTGCCCAGTGCAAAAAACTAAAGATACCCATCACCACCTTCATGATCGCTACCGACCCGTACTTACAGCGGTTTGTACAGGAGTTTACCGAAACGAACAATGGCAAAGCCTTCTTTGCTTCCTTAGACAAACTGGGCGCCTTCATATTCAAAGATTTTGAGAGTGGCAGGAGGAAAACCGTATATTAAACTTATTCTTGTACATGAAACAGCTATTGACGGCCTTAGTTATAATCGTGCTTTTTAGTAGTTGCAAAGAAATTGTGGGATTCGTTTTAACAACAACTACAGCGGCGCCTCAGTCTATGCAACTATTCCTACCGAAAGATTCGGAAAAAGAAGACGTGGCTGTAGCTTTAAACAACTCAGACAGTATACTGACGCTATTGCTTACAGCCAATAAGGTTTACTATTACCCGGGTAATTCTGTAACAGGAAAAGAAGTAAGCACAATCAGCTACAAGGCAGTAAGGGACATGGTTGGCCAGCATAAAAAGAAGTATGGAGAACAGATCGTTGTTATCATAAAGCCTCATCAAAGTTGCACCTATAAAAACACGGTTGATATCCTGGATGAAATGACCATCAATGAAATAAAAAGATACGCATTAGTGGACCTTACAGACGAAGACAAAATGATTGTAAGCACTAAGCCGTAGTAGCAATTATCGCTATTGGTTAAGAATATACAAAATTGAATAATACGCAATGACTAAAAGATTAGCAGCAACCTTAGGAGAACTAAAGAAAAGTGGTTACAAACCTTTATCGGTTAAGGAAGAAATCCGTAAGAACCTGATCTACTCCCTGCAGAAAAAGGAAAATACATTCAACGGTATTGTGGGTTACGAAGAAACAGTAATTCCCGATGTAGAAAGAGCCCTGCTTTCCAAACACAATATTCTTTTCCTCGGTTTACGCGGACAAGCTAAAACGCGGATGGCCCGGCAAATGGTAGAATTACTGGATGAATACATTCCCGTAGTATACGGCAGCGAGATCAATGATGATCCCCTGCATCCCGTATCACGCTATGCCAAAGACCTTATTGAGGAAAAAGGCGATGAGACACCCATCACCTGGCTGCACAGCAGCGAACGATACGGTGAAAAACTGGCCACACCCGATGTGAGCGTAGCCGATCTTATTGGCGATATTGATCCCATTAAAGCAGCCAACCTCAAACTGCACTTTGCCGATGAAAGAGTGATCCATTACGGCATCATTCCACGCAGCAACCGGGGCATCTTTGTCATCAATGAAATTCCCGATCTGCAGGCACGTATACAGGTAGCCCTATTTAATATCCTGGAAGAAGGGGATGTGCAGATACGCGGTTTTAAATTGCGCATGCCACTGGATATCTTATTCGTATTTACCGCCAATCCGGAAGATTATACCAACCGGGGTTCTATTGTTACCCCCCTCAAGGACCGCATAGAAAGCCAGATATTAACGCACTACCCCAAGAATATTGAAACGGCCCTCACCATCACCGAACAGGAAGCAGATGTACCCGCCGAGCAGAAAGAAAAGGTGCGCATCAGCGACCTGATCAAAAGGCTGATCGAGCAAATCCCCTTCGAGGCCCGCGCCAGTGAACTGGTGGACAAAAAGAGCGGCGTATCCGCCCGTTTAAGTATCTCCGCTTTTGAGAATGCCGTAAGTTCGGCAGAAAGGCGTGTGATCATCAACCAGGAGAAAGATACCCAGGTTTGGATCAGCGATATGGTAGGTGTAATCCCTTCCATTACCGGTAAGATCGAGCTGGTATACGAAGGTGAACAGGAAGGTCCTTACCAGGTAGCCATGAACCTCGTAGACAAAGCCATCCGCACGCAGTTCGTACATTACTTCCCCAATCCGGAGTCTTTAAAGAAGAAGCGCAACCAGCAGCAGGCAGAAGAGAATCCTTATCGCTCCATACAATCCTGGTTTGATAAAGGTAATTCCCTCAACATCCTGTTCAATACTACGGATGCAGAAAAGATCCAGCAGTTGTACCGGGTAGATGGGCTCCATGCGCTTGTGAAGAAGTACTTCAAGCAGGCCAATGAAAAAGAAGCCGCCCTGCTGATGGAGTTTGTATTACATGGACTGGCCTCCTTCTCCCTGATCAGCAAAAAGATCGTCGACAACAAAATAGAGTTCAAGGACCTGATGGGTTCCATGCTCAACCTGGGCAATACAGGCTCCTTCTCAGAAGAAGATCTCGAAGGCGAAGACTTTAATTAATAGATTGACATATTAAGAGGTGACACCTTTCCCTTGCTAAGCAAACGAAAAGTGGCACCTCTCTTATTTAGATCCCGGTTCAGACAATATTCACTTCTCTTTCCAGCTCAACACCAAACTTTGTCTTCACACTTTGCAGAATATCCTCACTCAGATCATAGATCTCTTTTCCGGTAGCATGGCCATAATTGACCAATACCAATGCCTGCCGGGCATGGCATCCCGCATCTCCCCTGCGAACCCCTTTCCAGCCGCATTGTTCAATGAGCCAGCCGGCTGCTAGTTTTACCGTACCATCTGCATTCGTATAACCAACAATCCCCGGAAATTTACCTTGTAATCCCTGGAAGAAGGCAGCCGGCACAGAAGGATTTTTAAAGAAGCTGCCCGTATTGCCAATCTCTTTCGGGTCAGGCAGTTTGGAGCGACGTATATTGATTACGGCCTGTGAAATGGCTTGTATGGTTGGCTGCTGCACTTGCATACGCTCCAGTTCCTGTTCAATAGCGCCATAACTGGTATTGAATTGCGGGGTCTTATGAAGGCGGTAAGTAACACTGAGTATAACAAACTGATCACGGTAGCGGCGTTTGAATACACTTTCCCGGTAACCAAAATCACAATCATTGAGGCTGAACACCTGTATCTTTTTATCCCGCAGGTGAAAGGCTTCCAACTCCTGAAACACATCTTTGATCTCCACCCCATAAGCCCCGATATTCTGCATGGGGCTGGCCCCTACATTGCCGGGAATGAGCGAAAGGTTTTCTACCCCCGCCAGGTTTCTATGCAGGCAGTATTCAACAAAGGAATGCCAGTTCTCCCCCGCCCCCGCTTTTACATACACATAATGATCGTCTTCGGCCACTACCTGTATGCCTTTCACTTCATTTTTCAATACCCATCCGTCATAGTCTTTGGTGAACAGGATATTACTCCCTCCTCCCAAAATAAGGGTAGGCACTGAAGCACCACGTACTTCCATCAACTGCGATAATTCATCTGCATCATTAAATGAAGCGAATGACCGCGCCACCACATTAATACCCATCGTATTGTAAGGCAGCAGTGAAATATTGTTAAGAATATCCATAAAAGATTAAAAACTAAAGTAAGGAAATTTAGCGAATGGTAAGTGGCGAGTAGTGAGTGGGGCTTTTGCGTCGCAGGGGTATTTACTACTAGCCACTAGCCATTTACCACTAGCTTCTACATCGTATCTACATCCACGATCACTACCACTTTCTTAAAATACTGGTGATTGTGCAGGATGGCAATTTGTTCCTGTATCTGTTGTTTGCAACGATTAATGATCTGCGCTTCCCTGGGCAACTTGATCAGCAGCTCCATGAGGTACTGGTTGCGTATGCGGTTCACCACAGGCTCTGCCGGCCCTACCAGGTAGTTGCCAAACTCCGTTTTCAGCGAAGCGGCAACACTGTTGGCGGCTGCCTCGGCCACATCTTTTACATAGTGTTTAAACGTGAGCAGGATGCAGCGCGAGAAAGGTGGATAGGCAAAATGCTTCCGCCCTTCAATTTCATGCAGGTAAAAGGAATGGTAATCATGTTGCTGCACATACGCCAACACCGGGTGCCTGGTATTGGACACTTGTATCATTACATGCCCCTGCGTATCCTTGCGGCCTGCACGGCCACTCACTTGTTCCATGAGCTGGAATGCCCGTTCATTGACCCTGAAATCGGCAAAACTCAGCAGACTGTCTGCATCCAGGATCCCAACCAGCTCCACATGTTCAAAATCCAATCCCTTCACCACCATCTGCGTGCCCACCAGCATATCGAGCCGTTGCTGCTCAAACTGCTGAATGAGGTTGTCATGTGCCATTTTCCCCTTTACACTGTCCACATCCATGCGGGCGATCCTGTATTTGGGAAACATTTCCTCCAGTTGTTCCTCGATCTTCTCCGTACCGAAATTGCGCGTCAGGAAGCGGTCGCTGCCACAGGCCATACACGTATACACCGGTGGATATACCGTACCACAATAGTGACAGTGGAGCTTATTCGTATTCTTATGAAATGTGAGCGATACATCACAATACTTACACTGTGGTATCCAGCCACAGGATTCACAGATCTGGTAAGGCGAATAGCCCCGGCGATTCTGGAAAAGGATCACCTGTTTGTTCTTTTGCAGGGTTTGCTCAATGGCCGACTGCAACTCAGGCGAAATGATCACTTTATCCCTGTCGGGCCTAAGTATTTTCTTGGTATCGATGATATTGATGATGGGCAGTTGTACCCCGCCAAACCGTTCATTGAGTGTTACGAACCCATACTTTTGGGTTTGCGCATTGAAATAGCTTTCTACAGAGGGAGTGGCGCTGCCCAGTAGTACCCGTGCATTGAAGAGCGAAGCATAATATACCGCCCCATCACGCGCATGGTAGCGCGGCGCGGGGTCCTGTTGTTTGTAAGAAGTATCATGCTCTTCATCGGCTACGATCAATCCAAGATCGCTGAATGGAAGGAACAAAGAAGAACGGGCACCCAACACAATCTTCAACTCCCCGTTTTTCACTTTATTCCAGATCTCCAGCCTTTCATTCTGGTTGAACTTGCTGTGATAGATTCCAATATAGCCGCCAAAATGCCTTTGCAGGCGTCGAATGATCTGTGAGGTAAGCGCAATCTCCGGCAGCAGGTAGAGCACCTGTTTTCCCTTGCGCACAAATTGCTCCATGAGCTTAATATACACCTGTGTTTTTCCACTGGAGGTAACGCCATGCAATAGGCAGACCTGTTTTTCCGCCAGTGAAACCTGCACCTCATCCAGCGCCGTTTGCTGGGCAGGCGTAAGGGTAAAATCGATATTGATATTCCTGGGCAGGTACATCAACCGGTCCACATGCCTTTTCTCCAGGAACAGGATATTCTTGTCTACCAGCCCCTTCAATTGGGCATCTGTAGCATTGCTCTTTTTAAGGAGCGACGGTTTGGCCACCTCTCCTTCTGTCTTCATGAGATGTAGGTAGCTTAGTAAAAGCTCCATTTGCTTTTCCGCCCGCTGCAGCTTTCTATCCTCATTCAACAGTTTCGCCAGCTCATCCTCATTGTCATAAAGGGGATTCAGCAATACAAAGGTCTCTTTCTTGGGCGTATAGGTTTCTTTCAACGCTTCCCATACAAAACAAACCTTTTTATCGATAAGCCTTTTGATAACAGGGTATACATGTGAGGAATCAAGCAACTGTTGAACTTCTCCTATTTTCAGTTCTTTCTTCAGCAGGAGCGCCTCTCCTACCAGGTATTCATCATGGTCGAGCTGATCGAAGTTGTCGCCATACTCTTCATTAAAGACCAGTTGCGTTTCACTGCTTAGTTTGAAATGTGAAGGGAGCGCTGCAGCCATCACCTCTCCTTCACTGCACATATAATAACGGGCAATCCATTCCCACAATTTCAATTGCTCGGGGTATACGATCGGTTCTGCATCCAGCACATTGAGGATATCCTTCGCTTCAAAGAATTCCGGCTTTTCATTGTGCACCCTTTTAACAACCCCTGCATACCTTTTTGTTTGCTTTAAACCCACTTCCACACGCACGCCAGGCTTTACCTGCTCCAGTAAATGCCCGGGTACAGCCCAGGTATAATTCTTAGGTAAAGCCAGCGGTATGATCACTTCTGCAAACAAATCAAAAAGATTTAAAGCGCAATATACGCTTTAGGAGATTCAGAAATTATTCGATCCAGGAAGCTTTGTATTCCCTTAGCTTTTGCTCCATGATGTTGTACACCTGTTGTTTCAGTGCGGGCAGGTCCTTACTCGTCATTCCTTCCACCGGAATGGGCGCCAGGAATACCGATCTTGAGCGACCGGGGTTAAGGGAAAATATACTGTGGTAGTGCATTCTTGCATGAGCATCCAGGAAGAGCACCGGCTTAATGGGCGTTTGTGTTTCAATAGCAATACGGAAAGCCCCGTCGTAGAGATCTTTTACTGGCTGATGCGTTTCATTAAAAGTGCCTTCAGGAAATATAAAGATGGAGATGCCGTTTTTGATCACCGATTTCAGGATACGCACACTACGGGCCCGGTTCTCCGCACTGCTTCTGTCAACGGTTACAACCGCGTTTCTATAGATCAGACCAAATACAGGTATTTTAGACATTTCTACTTTGCCCAGCACCCGCACATGCTGGCGGAGCGTGGTTACGATCACTGGCGCATCGAGATATGAAATATGATTGGCGACAAAGATGTATTGCACTTTTTTGTCATGGGGCACTTCGTACAGGTTGCGGTGCCTGATCCCGATCAGCAAAAACCAGGTTTCGCCCCAAACGATGCATACCTGATAAATGAAATTGCCTCCCTTGATCTTGCCAAAAAAGGAACCGATGACCACGAATGGCACCACCAGCAGCATCAATACAATAAACACCAGCAATGCATAAACACAATAGATCCACCGAAGCAGGGTGAAGAGGTATTTCATGAAACATTTTCGGTATTAGAAACGGGAAAAGTAACAATAAAAGTCCGAAAGTCAGCAAAGTCCGAAAGTCGGTAAGTTGAAGAAGTCCGGAAGTTGGAAAAGTCCGGAAGTCGGAAAGTAAATACAGTAGCCGCGCCGTTTTTCTTCCGGACTTACGGACTTTCGGTCTTCCCGTCTCTATTTACAATCGCAGGTCCAATCCGTATCCAGGTCAATAACGGTGATCACCAGCATACCGCGGTCGGTAGGTGCAAACACAATGCGCACCTGCTGGCCGTCGTGCGTTCTGCCTTCCAGCGCATATTTAGGATCGGGCCGGCCGGCGGGTTCACTTTTCCGTTCATTGATCACCCCCTGTTCCAGGATCTCCTTTACTTCGCTTTCGTCGATATGCCGGCACCCCATGCGGCAGCGGGCATGTTTGGTATAGATCAGCTTGCCTGCCCGGCGGTTGAATCCATTTTCCCTGCCGGGTTGATCACTGGGCGGATCAGTAGCCCGGCGGGGCTCCCGGAGGCCAGGGCTGGTAGTGTCGATCCTGTCTTTCCTTTCTTCCTGTTCCCGTTTGGGCTTATTGCTCTCTTGCTCACGTGAACGTTTGTTATTCAATACAATACCCAATGCTATAGCAATGACCAGTAAGGCGATCGAAACGGGACCCCGGGACTTTTTCATAAGCCAAATTACTGTACAATTTCGTGTTTTGATCAACCAACCAAAAGCACGGTAGCAAACCGAAACGCCAAACCCGGAACCCTGAACCTAATTCCTCGTATCTTTGCCGCGTCATGGCAGAAAAAAGGACAGTAGCATTTCATACTCTTGGCTGTAAGCTCAATTTTTCAGAAACCTCCTCCCTTTCCCGGTTACTGGAAAATGAAGGATTTGAGAAAACGGACTTTGAGAATCAGGCAGATGTGTATGTTATTAACACCTGCTCGGTCACAGACAATGCAGATAAGGAGTGCCGGCACCTGGTACGCCGTATCCAGCGCAAATCGCCCGAAAGCCTGGTAGTCATCACCGGCTGCTACGCCCAGCTAAACCCCAGGGAAATAGCCGAAATACCAGGCGTAGACCTCGTGTTGGGCGCCGCCGAAAAGTTCAATATTGCCCACCATATCCGCGAACTGGCAAAAGGCGACTCCGCCAAAATATGCAGTTGTGATATTGAAACCATCACCGGGTTCAATGCTTCCTACTCTTTAAATGACAGGACCCGCACTTTCCTGAAAGTGCAGGATGGCTGTGACTATACCTGCTCTTTCTGCACCATACCTATGGCAAGGGGAAAGAGCCGCAGCGACACCATAACCAATGTGTTGCGCAATGTAGAGGAATTATCTACCACAGGGGTGAAGGAGATCGTGCTGACCGGTGTGAACCTGGGAGATTTTGGCAAAGGACCGGATGGCACTAAAAAGGAAGAGAGCTTTTTCGACCTGATCCGGGAGCTGGATAAGGTGAAGGGCATTGAGCGTTTCCGGATATCCTCCATTGAACCCAACCTGCTCACCAATGAGATCATTGAGTTTGTAGCCAATAGCGATAAGTTCATGCCGCATTTCCATATTCCACTGCAAAGTGGCAGTAACCATGTGCTCGGGCTCATGAGAAGACGGTATAAGCGCGAATTGTATGCCGACCGTGTAAGCCTGATCAAAACACTTATGCCGCATTGTGCCGTAGGCGTCGACGTCATTGTAGGCTTTCCTGGCGAGTCAAATGACCATTTCAAAGAAACTTTTGACTTTTTGCACGCCCTTGACGTAACTTATCTTCACGTTTTCACGTATTCAGAGAGAGACAATACCAAAGCTTTGGAAATCGAGCCCGTAGTTCCGGTCAATATCCGAAATGAAAGAAATAAAACGCTGCGTAACTTGTCCTATATGAAAATGCAGTACTTTACCCAACTGCATGCTGGTCAAACACGTAAAGTGTTATTTGAAAGGCAGGATAAAAATGGTATAATGGAAGGTTATACCGACAATTACATTAAAGTAACGATGCCTTACAGAGCCGACTACGCCAACCAGGTAACAGACTGTACTTTGTAAACAATTGTGAATTACTGAGTGTTAGAAATGGATAGTATGAAAAAATTCCAGGTTACGATACATTTTGAAATGGACGATGAGTTCATGTCCCTGGTTCCCTCCCACCGTGTATACATTGATACACTGATAGAAAAGGGGATCATAGATCAGTATGTAGTGTCTATGGAAACGCAACGGGTGTGGATCACCTTTACTGCCCAGGACAAGACAGAAATTGAAGAATATCTTGTTAAATCTCCTATTCACAAATACTGGACCTACGAAATTGATGAACTCTTTATCTACGACGGTCAACATTATCGCCTGCCCGCAGTACAACTGAACTAGCTTGTGAGTTGTCAGTAGTGAATTGTGAGTAAAGCGACCTCCAACTGAACATTTTATCAGGTTTTACCCCTTGAACCACTCACAACTGACCACTTACTACCCACACACTAGTACACCAGCATGTATTTATAAAAGGCCGGAAATTCCCTTGTAAGGCCCCACCAATCTTTTACGGCCCTGTACTCCGAAGAGGCACCTCCCTCAGCCGGAAATCCTAGTTTTCTCATAATATATTTACAACGCGTAACATGGTAGAAACTGGTTACCACTACCGCTGATTGATATTGGGCAGTTTGATTCCAGGACAGGAAGTTTTTGGCTGTGAGGTAACTGTTATTGCCATAATTGTCTACCACGATAGCTGAATCGGGTACACCCTGCTCCAGCAGGTAATGATGCATGCCATCGCCTTCCGGATAATCCGATGTACCAATTCCACCGCTTACGAATATCTTCTTCACCTGGTGATTGCGGTACAATTGAAGGGCCGCATCTACCCTGCCCTTCATCCAGGGAGATAAACTGCCATCACTAAACACCGTACTGCCCAATACAATGGCTACATCGGCCTGACCGGTAAAGCCATGCATCCCATCTTTTACTACCCAAAGACAATGTAAAAAGAACCAGGCGAGAAAGAAGAGGGCAAAGAGTCGCAGACTTCGTAACATGAATATTTATTAAAAAGACAGGATGAATCATATAAGGTAGTAATCCGAAATGCTATATCCGAAATTACTTAACCCAGGCGGGTTTCTGTTTCAATATCTTTTTATAAACCGGGCAGCTTTCTATATGTGCGCCGGGCAGGTAGCCAATACTCATCAGGAATGAGTGCACAATCTCACCACCGGTAAAAAGGAATGTCTTTTTAAACAGTTTCACCCATTCTTCCTTCGTAAGCGGGTGATGATTTTTCAGCCATTGCTGAAAAGAGCCGGCTTCCTGTTGAATTTGTGTGATGCGTTTGGCATTTTCGATGGCAGCATTGATCTTTAAGCGATTCCGGATGATGCCTGCATCCTGCAACAAACGGGCTATCTTTTTATCTGTATATCGTGCTACTTTCTCAATTACAAAACCGTCAAAAGCAGCATAGAAATTATCCTTCTTTTTCAGGATCGTGAGCCAGCTCAGGCCCGCCTGGTTGATCTCCAGTACCAACCTGGCAAATAGTTCATTATCATTATGGATCGGAAACCCATATTCGTGGTCGTGGTAGTGAATATGCACATTGCCGGGTTCCATCTGCCAAACGGCTTCGCAGTAACTTCTTTTGGGCGCTTCTTGCATGTGTATAGGAGCATTAAATAATAACGGTGTTCAAAAATAAGCGGGGAAAAAAGAAATCCCCTTAATTTTTTTGGGAAGCAAGTATTTAGTACCTTTTCTTCATCTTTGCACCGGATTAGCAGACTCATAGCAACTTTCCACACTGACCCTTTTATCAGAAAAGCATCGTTTCCCTTACCTGCTGTGCTCAATAACAGCAGCAACCCGGTCCGTAATTTTCACGGATGCCCATAAGTCCTAGGCTCTGATATGAATTGAACAAGTTTATGCAGATTTGCAGTAGCAACAGATCCGCATTACAAAAACCCTATTATGATTACGTCAACACATCCTTTGAACATATTGGTGGTAGAGGATAATCCCAGCGACTATTTTTTGTTCACAGAATACCTGCGGTTAACCGGCCTTCCTATACGTGAACTGCACCATGCAGAAAAACTACAGGAGGCATTGGAAATAGTGCAGGATGAAAACCCAGACCTCATCTTCCTTGACCTTACCCTGCCCGATAGTGAAGGCATCCAATCCTTTACCCGCATCAATGATCAGGCTCCCCATATCTCCATTATTGTACTCTCCGGCCTTTCAGATACCCAGGTAGCCCTGCATACCATCGTAATGGGCGCACAGGATTACCTGCTAAAAGGGGAATTTGATGAAAAGCTATTGGCCAAATCCATTCAATACAGCATTGAGCGCAAAAAGATATTGCAGAAAGTAGTGGAGAACTACGAGCGGTACAATACCCTCATCAAAGCAACCAATGATACGATCTGGGACTGGGACCTGCGTACCAATGAGATCTTGTGGAATGAGGGGATCACCAATATTTTTGGCTTCAAACCGGTGGATGTACAAAATACCTTTGAATGGCACAACCAAAAGATACATCCCGAAGACAGCGAACGCGTGTTGCAGAAAATAGACCAGTGCATTCATGAAGGAAAAGAGCAATGGCAGGAGGAATACCGCTACCTGTCGGCTGCAGGCACTTACCGTTTTGTCTATGACCGGGGATATATTCTACGCGATGATCAGCGAAAGCCCTACCGGGTAATCGGCGCCATGATGGATATAACAGAAAGAAAGAAAATGCAGGAGGAGCTACTGCGTAGCCAGATAGAGACCCAAAAACTGATCACACAGATCACCATCCAAACCCAGGAGCAGGAAAGAAGGGAGATTGGCCGGGAACTGCATGACAATATCAACCAGATACTGGCTACTGCCAAATTGTGTGTAGATATGGCCATGAATGATGAGGATATCCGCAAAGAACTACTGCACAAGAGTTATGATAATATATCCAAAGCCATTAATGAAATAAGGTCTTTATCGAAGAACCTGGTGCCCCCTTCACTGGGTGATATCGGTCTTAAGGAAGCACTCCTGGAAATGATTGAGAACATGACGGTATCACCGGAGCTGCATATCCGCATCAAGGCCAATGACCAGCATATAGAGAGCCTTTCCAATAATAAAAAACTGATCCTTTACCGCATTGTACAGGAACAAATGAACAATATTGTAAAGCACGCCCGTGCTACCCATGCCGATATAGAATTAAAGACTTCCCGTAAAAAAGCTCACCTCGTGATCAAAGACAATGGGATTGGCTTCGATCCCAGGCAAAAAGCCAAGGGCATTGGACTGAATAATATAGTAAGCCGGGTGGAAATGCAGAATGGAAATATGGAGATCATCAGCAGCAATGGACAGGGCTGTGTATTGAAAGTTGATATCCCTTTATAGAAAATTACGACTCCTGCCATCCAAAGTGCTCTTCCAGTATACCCAATATGATCTCCTGGGTGAGCGGTTTATTGCGATAGCTGGAGATATAGCCAATCCTGCTGGCTTTGGATTCATCTTCCGGATTAAAGGAAGTAGTAAGCATCACAACAATAATGGATGCCTTTTGCTCCGGAGACAGCTTGGCGTATCGCTCCAGGAACTCCCAGCCATCCATAGCTGGCATATTGATATCGAGAAATATCAATTCCGGCATCGGCGGTTTGTCGCCGACAGTTGTTTGCTGTTTGCCCGCCAGGTATTCCAGCGCTTCAAGGGCACTCTGTGTAACCTTTACTTCGTTTACACAGCCAGTTTCCTCAATAATCATTTTATTGAGGAAATTAGTGGGCTCATCATCGTCGATAAGCAACACACAGTCTAATTTTCTTTTCATTTTTATCACTGAATTTCAGAAATGGTAAAGAAAAACGTGCTCCCAACTCCGGGCTCAGATTCTACCCAAATCCTTCCTCCATGTAGTTCCACAATCTTTTTACAATGGGCCAGGCCAATGCCTGAGCCTTCATAATCCGTGCGGAGGTGCAATCGTTGGAAGATAACAAATATCCGGTCCAGGTACTGCGATTCAATTCCGATACCATTGTCGCTGATGGAGAACTCCCAGGAACCATTACTCCTCTTTGAATTGATCTCTACCAGCGGCGGCTCTCCCGGGCGACGGAATTTGATGGAATTGCTCACCAGGTTCTGGAACAGCAGCTTTAGCTCGGTGGGGAAACCATCCAGCAAGGGCAGGCTGCCAGCCTTCACCTCTGCCCTGCTTTCCCGGATCACCCTGTTGAGGTCGGCCCGCACCTGCTCTATAATACTATTGCAATCCACCTGCCGCTTTTCCTTTTCCCTGCCTAGTCTCGAATAATCCAGGAGATCCTTGATGAGTACCTTCATACGGTCCGACGATTGCACTATGTAATCCAGGTACTTATCGGCATTCTCATCCAGTTTGCCTTTGTATTGCTTCCGCAAGAGCGCTACAAAGCTGGATGTAGTACGCAATGGCTCCTGCATATCGTGAGATGCCACATAAGCAAACTGCTCCAGTTCCTTATTCTTACGTTCCAATTCCTCTGTCCGTTGGCGCACTTTTTTTTCCAGGGTAATATTTGTATCGCGGATCACTTTTTCCAGTTGCTTTTTCTCTGATACATCCCTGATGGAAGCAGTAAGCATCAATCCCTCCTCGGTTTCCATGGGACTAAGACTCATTTCTACCGGAAATTCCTGTCCATCCTTTCGCAGGGCAAAGAGCTCAAAGCCTTCGGCTACCTGGGTAGACTGCGGGGTATCATAAAAACGAAAACGCCTGAAAGGATGCATCTTTTCATATCGCCGGGGCATCAGCATTTCAATCCGGTTGCCTACCATTTCTTCCCTTAAATACCCAAACAGCTTTACCGTTTGCGCATTTACCAGTTGGATAATGCCTGCTTCGTTGACCACAATGATACTATCGGGCATTCTTTCAAGGAAATTCCTGAACTTATCTTCCGCCTTTTTTCGTTGTATCACTTCTTCTTCCAGCTCACGGGATGACCGCAGGCTAAAGGCCACTGGTAAAACTTTTATGAGGTAAAACACAGTGACCCAGCTAAAGATAGCCGTGATAGCCCGTACTAATGCATTGAGCCTGTATACCGGTATCCAAAAAGTGATAGCATCCAAAAAGTGGGTCGCACCACAGGCCAGGATGAAGCCGGCAAACAGGAAGTACAAACGGATAAAACGGGCATCATTCTTCCTGGAAATAAAGCGGATAATAAAAAAGGGAATAGCAAAATAGGCCGACCATACGAGCAGGTCACTAATGATATACAACCATCCGTGGAACTCCGTCCATCTTCCACAATGCCAGCGAGGCGGCCAATCGGAGGTATCCAACAGTTTGGCAAAAAATTCAACAACCTGGTTCATGCAATAGTATTGGCTCATCCCAGCCGATTAGCGAAAAGGCTACAGGCTATGCCTTGTTGATTTGCATATCGAATAGGATGAAGGTCAAACCTAAAGATACAATCAATTTTTTTTATTATATTATACGCCTGGCGTATACAGTTACCAGTAATCATTGAAAAAGGAAAAGGATGATCCACTTATTGAGCTGTTCAGAAGATAAACAACGAAGCCGTCATATTGACACAATTTAACCCCAAACTATTGTACAAAAATAACAAATAGAATTTCTAAATATATGATTTTGTACAATTTCTGCTTTTTAATGGCCATTGAAGCTGATAGGCATATTTTTAGCACATCCCTATTCTTTTTATTCTTGCCTGTTTTTAGGCATATTTGTAGAAAATGTTCAGCATACAACTATGAGAGTTATCCTTTTTGCTTTATCCTGCTGTTTGATCGCCAGCTGCCAAACCAGCACTTCCACTACCCCAAAGACAGATAGTAACCAGGAGCCCGCTGTTGTGAATGCGGCCAGCAACATTCCGCCCTTCCGGGATACCGTGCAGAAAGAGCCCGTGGCCTCCTACCGGGTAAAAACCGATAATCCCTTAAACGACTGGTATTTCTCGGTACGGTTGTATGAAACCCCAAAAACCTTTTATTACCTCATTCGCCTTCAATTTGAAGAGATACAAGGTACAGATACCCTGAAGCTGCCCAATTTTGGCATCGCCCCTCGCCCGGAAATCCGCAAAGGTCCGGAAAACTACTCCTGCATTATAGGCTTTATGGACAAGGATAACCAGTTCCGTGAATACAAGAAAGTGTATGTGGTGGGAGAACGACTAAAGATCACTGCCCTGAAGCATTATGCCGTGTATACCTACCAGGACGAGAAGAAGTAAAGAGTGAATCCTGTATCTTGTAGTAATTATCAAATTGCATGGAAAGACAACTCACTTCCTGGTATAGCCCCGCGCTCAATAAAGAAATGCCCGTGGCCACTTACGGGCATTATGGATTTGCTTTGCTGCTCATACCTACTGCAGCAGCGGATTACCTCGAGTATGAACGTTTTGGCTTGATCGATTCACTGCGGCCATTTATCGATGCCGGAAAGGTAAAAGTGTTTTCGATCAACAGCATCAATACCGAAAGCTGGATGAACAATGAGATGGAGCCCCGGTACAAGGCCATCCGTCACCGTCAATGGAATGATTATGTATACCACGAAGTAGTGCCATTTATTCATACCCATAGCAGCCAGGAAACGCCCGTCATTGTATCCGGTGCATCATTTGGGGCATTACACAGTGCCAACCTGTTTTTCAAAAGACCCGATATTATCAATGGCTGCATTGCAATGAGTGGTGTGTATGAACTGACAGAATATACCAGGGGCTATTTTGATGACGATGTGTATTTCAACAGTCCCATGCATTATATGCCTAATCTTACGGATCATACGATCCTGCAACAGATCAGGCAAAGCCATCACATTCATTTACTTTCCGGTAGTGGAGAATATGAGGACCCGGAATCGGCCCGCCGGTTTGCAGGGATCCTATACGGTAAGGGTATCCACTATGAGTTGGACATCTGGGGTAATGAATGGCGGCATGACTGGCCTACCTGGAAGGCAATGCTGCCACACTATTTGGGGACGAGATTTTAGAAAAAGCTTTGAGGCATTAAAGGCATTGGGCCAACGATATATTGTAGCGGTAAGGATTGTACGTCTATAGGTACGAAGAGAAAGGATGTAAAAAGCTAAGGTTGAAAAGAAGCTGTTCAGGCAGTAAAGGCCTTAACGCGAATTATAGCTACTAATCTTGTATACAGGCCTTGAACAGCCTCTTGAAAATTATTGCTCAGGTTGCACTCCAGCTTGCTTCTTTTCCAGCATATTGGTAATGATGTAAGGACAAAAACTACAGGCTTTGGCTCCTTCCTGGTAATACCAGCGGCATGATGACCGGATAGAACAGTCGGGCAGCCGGGATGGTAAATTCAGGTCTTCGTTGTTGTGGATGATCTTATCGATCACCCCACATTGACCATTGCTCCATTGTCTGCATCCTGTGGTTACACATTTATTGCTGAATCGGAAATTGCTTTCAGGGTCTCCCTGCTCCTGTGCTTCCCTGATGAAATCCTGGTCGATGGTAAGTGGCGTAGAAATATACCCTATCGTACCATCGCCATTCACCACACCCAGGAGGGTAGCACCTTCATCACAGGTAGAACTGGGGCAACTTTTGTCAGCCGGTTTCATCCTCAGAACTTTTGTTGTTTGAAGGCTACATTTCTTTTCAGCTCCTCAATTGAATTGAATTTACGTAACCAGATACCTAACCATTCAGGATCAATTTTCAGTTTGTTGCCGAAGACAGCCTTCTGGGCGCCGGCCTTTACCAGGTGGCGTGCCACTACGGAGTTGATTTCTTTTTCCAGGGCAGTGGTGGCTGCCTTACTCAATTCTACATTTTCAAGACGAACCTTGAATTCGGTCTTTGTTGCCATGTTAATTGATTTAATTGTGATTAATGAATATCCGGACATTCACGGTGAATGTTATATCAAATCTATTACTATAAATCGACATATGAAATACTACTTTAGTAGTACATGGGTACTATGTGATTAGACGAACAGCAACGCTGGCCGGGAAACAGGAAGCCTGATGTGTGGGATGGACGCTTACACGAGCTTACCAAGAAGAGTAATGAAATCATTTCTATCGATCATCCGGGCGCCGAGGGTTTCCAGGTGTTCCGTGTGAACCTGGCAATCGATCAGTTGAACGCCATCGGCTTTTAATAACTGCACATAGCTGATGAAAGCAAATTTGCTGGCATTGCTCATTTTACTGAACATGCTCTCCCCAAAGAATACCTTCCCTATCCTGATGCCGTACAGACCGCCTACGAGTTCACCATCCATCCAAACTTCTGCGCTGTGCGCATCGCCGGCTTTGTGCAAAGCTGTATAGGCTTCTTGCACAGCAGGTGTTATCCAGGTACCAGTTTGGCCAGGCCGCTTAATCGATTTGCAATGTTCAATAACAGCAGTGAAAGCTTTATTAACTGTAAAAGTGAAGGTTTGCCGTTTCAACAACTGCTGCATACTCTTACTCACTTTCAATTCATCGGGAAACAAAACACACCGGGGATTGGGACACCACCACAGTATATGGGCGCCTTCGTACCAGGGGAAAATGCCGGAGCGGTAGGCCAGTAATATTCGTTCGCGGGTAAGATCTCCGCCAACAGCCAATAAGCCGTCGGGCTCAGCAAGATGAACAGGAGGGAAATACAACTCTTTTTCTAACGCAAATAATGGCATAGCGGCAAAAGTTATGCAGCCACTACTTCGATGGTGGCGCCGATGCCCCTGTCGGTAATGGCATCGCATTGAGGCTTCAATTCATCGTAAGTACCTTGCTTTACTGCATATTTTCCCTGATAATGGATGATATAGGCGCATTGTTCGGCCTGCTCGGCACTATGGCCGCATACGGCTACCAATGTTTCTATTACATGTTCAAAGGTGTTCACCTCATCATTCCACACGATAAGACTACAGGGGTCTTCCGTTTCCGTAAGCACATCCACATCTTCCGATTCAAATGGGCGTGTTGGTCCGTCAAATGCCATAAACTCAGTGTATTAATGACACAAATGTATAAAATCAAACGGAGGAAGGCAAATGTCGCAAACAAAGATTAATCCGGTTACAGCCAGTTCAACAATATTGACAATCAAACAATTAAGGGTTAGTTTTTTTAGTGTTGTCAGCCCGTACGGGAGGGCTTTCATTTTCGGTCAATGAATTAATACTGTACTATTTACAAATACTTCCTTTGCCACCACAACGTCCGCAGGGCACATAGTTGGGGATGGAGTAGGTATTGCCCCCTGATTGACCGGCATAGGTGAGGTTTTTATTGCCATACCGGTCTACCGAATAGCTGTCCTTAGTTGACCAGGAAAGTTTTTGTTCGATGGGCTGGTAACTAATACCCTTGCCATGGCAGTGCGGACAACTTACCTGGTTGGCGCAGGTCAATTTACCGGCAGCACCCGATGGCATGTTGGCGATCATTTTGGGTGCAGGTGCTATCACTTTACCATTCACCATTTCTACCTGCGAACCTTCGGGCGTGATGAAAGTGCCGTTGTAAAAATCTTCATTGAGAAAGCTCCCGGTAAAAATGTAACCGTTCTTAAACTTATAGGTGCCATTTTGCCGGAGGTCTTTCTCGAAACTGCCCTCAAACTGATCCCCATTGGCAAAATAGAAGGTGCCCCTGCCCTGTCTCTTACGGTCTACAAAATTGCCTACATACTTATTGCCACTGGGAAATTGAATGGTGCCATAGCCTGTGCGGCAATTGCCAAGTATACATTCGTCATCCTGCCCTTCCAACGGTTTGTTGCCGGCGGCTGCGGAGGTTGCTTCGTCGGCAGCAGCGAGGTCCGTTTTACCCATCATCCGGTATACGAATGCCCGCAGACCATACAGCATACCTTCTTCCGGGTAGAGTGTGATGCCTGCTGTGATGGTTTTTATCGCCTCCTCAAAACGCTTGAGGTTGCTGAGCGCCGTTGTTTTCAGGATCAGGGCATCGATGTTTTTCGGATCGAGCACAAGCGCCTTTTCCGCCGATGCGAGACCTTCGGCATCTTTACGCGCCATCAGGTAATTTTTGGCTTCCAATGCCAACGCATTGGCCTGTTGTTCTGCTGTAGATTGCGCAAACAATACCATAGCAAATACGGAAAACAGTATCGTAATAAATAACTTTTTCATGAAGGCAGATTGTGGTGTAAGGAGGTTATTGCCGGGGTGTGTAGTTGTACATGGCAATGCTAAACTGCATGTTGAAGGCCCCTGGTTTGTCGGCGCTGCGGCAACCCACACAATCATTCATATCATAATAAGCCTGGATCGTGTACCTGCCATCTTTGGGAGGACTGAAACTGATGCTGTAGTCGCCCCCGCTTGTACGCAGCTGCTTTATTACTTTTCCTTTTTCATCAATGACCTGAAAAGTGATGGCTGCGGCGAATGGCACGAGCGCTCTTCCGCGTTTGTCCCGTTGGCTGGCGCCGATGGTGTAATACCTGCCATCTCCCAGCATGCTCCATTCTACGACCTTCACCCAATGATCTTTGGCGGCATTTACACGTCCTTCGTGAATGGTTTTCCAATCAGCCAGGGATACGAGGTTTTGCTCCCTTTGATACCGGTCCAGTTCTACGCCGGCTGCTTCAAACCCGGCCTTCGCCGACTTTTTGAGCCACTCAATTGCCAGCACCTGGTTCTTTCCGCTTTTCAGGAGTCCATTGTATTCATACAATAACCCTATCCGGTGCATGGCCTCAGCATCGCCTTTAGCAGCTGCTTTGGTGAACCATTCGAGGCAGGTTTCATAATCTCCTTTGTTGGCAGCTTCGATCGCTTTGTCAAACTCAGCCGTTGCATCCACTTTAACAGTCGCATCCTGGGCTATACTTCTGCCGGCTACCAGGACCAACAAGGCAATGATGATCTTCTTCATGAGGGTGAAATTATTAGGGTATTATTTTTTGATCTCCAGTTTGTGTTGACTTACCGTACCATCCCTAAAGAGAACATGTACGATGTACAAGCCATTGGGAAGCGAAGCAGGCAGGATTAGATTTGGCGCAGCACCTTGTTGTTCCAATACGCGACTACCGGATAGATCTACCAATGTAATCTTGTTGATGGGCTGGCGTGTTTGGCCAATGGTGATCCGGTTGGTGGCCGGGTTGGGATAAATATTTATAAGCGCTTCCGCAGCAGGGTTGAATTTAACAACCCGCACTTCACTGTATTCCGATCTGCCATCAATATCTGTTTGCCTGAGGCGATAATAGTTGCTGCCGTGCTGAGGCTGACGATCCGTAAAGCTGTACAGTGATGTTAGATTGGTAGTACCGTTGCCTTTTACCTGCCCGATGGCAGCGAAGAGCACTCCATCGGTACTACGTTCTATCACAAAGGCTTTATTGTTCAACTCCGATGAGGTTTCCCACCTGAGCACAGCAGTTTCCGCTTCCTGGTTGGCGGTAAAGCGTATTAGTTTTACGGGTAGCGTGGCCAATGCCGAGCCGCTGGCAATACCAATGGCAAAGTCGGAGAAGCCGGTGATATTGCCCGCAGTGGCGCTTACCACCGTGGAGGTTTGCGATGACTGGCCATTGTTGCCAAAGAAGCCCCAGGCGGAAGAGGAGTTGGCGCGTTTGAGCACTACATACCTGCTGGCATCTGTAACAGCATTGGTAAAGCCCCTGCCGTTTAGGGTGATGGTGTAGTTGCCCGCTGTTAAGGCTGTGTTTGGCGTGACAGTCCATATACCGGCATTGAGCAGTGAAGTAATTGTTTGGCCAGATACTGCTACTGAAGGAGCGCTGCCATTGATCGTATTGCTGAAGCTGGCCGTAATACTTTGCGGACCGGCAATATTTTTAAGCGTGAGCGTAAAGGGCGCATAGCGCGTGGTGCTGCCTACCGGGAAAGTATAGGTTCCATTAGCTGCCACGGTGCGGGTCAATGGGCCTGCTATATAGCTGGTGACTGAACCGCCTGTTACATTTCCGTTTACCGTAATACCATAAGAGGATAAAATCCCGTTGGTCAGTATGAGATCGCCCAATATCGTGCCACCATAAGAATTTACTGTTACCGTGCTGTTGATCTCCACCGATTGTTCCAATGGAGTAACCGGGTAAAGCGCGACATTGCCGTTTTTAAAGACCAGCTTGCCCGTGCCTGTCGGTTTTGTATTGTTGGCAAAAGTGCCAAAGAAGTTATTAGCCGCGCTTTCTTCGATCTCTATGCTGCCATTGTTGACGATGCCGCCAGGCGCAGAGAAAGCCAGGGGCAGTTTGATGGTGACGCCTGCAGCGATCTCTAATTTTCCGCTGACAGCATTGGCAGGTACATTCGTGGGATAGCTGCTCAGTCCTCCCGGAATATTAACTTTCTTATTGCCATCTGCCACCCCATTACTCCAGTTGGCTGCGTCTGTCCAGTTGCCATTGCCTGCACCACCTGTCCAGTTCGTAAAAGAAGGTCCGTTCACGTTGTTCCCATCAAACTGTGCAATGAAAAGATCAGTAGCATAAGTGGCCGGGCTGGACACGGTATAGGCAGTGCCGCCAAACTTTACTGAAGTACCATAATCACCTCCAACGATTACCTTGCCGGCAGGGCTTACTGCGATGCAGTTGAAATCGCCTGATACATAAGCGCTGCCGTTCATTTCAAACGAGTTGGCCCATAAGAGGGCGCCCGTAGTACGGCTGTATTTTGCCACATGGCCCAACGCAAAAGTATTCGTAGCAGGCAGGGTGTAGAAATAGTCGCCATACGCGTAGGAGATGGTGGAAGTGGTAGCCTGCTGCATGATAAAACCATACACCCCGTCTGCAGTGACCCGGAACATTTTCCTGTACGCCAGGTAGGGCGACATCAGGGCCGCTTTGGTAACCGTTCCATTATTGTTGAGCTCGAAATAACGGTTCGTATTGGTAGCTGTATTGTATCCCTGAAAACTGCCACCGGCACCGCCTGAAAAAATAATATAGCTGTTGCCGTCGGGATCGATCGTGTAGCCCAACTGCACCTGTATGTTCGTAATGGTTTGCACCCAACGCCTGTTACCATCCTTGTCAATAGAAGCAATAAAACTGGCGAGACCGGTAGTGGTAATGCTTTGGCCTGCAATGACGGCTGTGACAGCTGAAGTGGTGAAGCAGGTATAGTAGATATTGCCGGACTGGTCGATGAAATCCCTGAAGGAGGAAGCGCCATTGTTACCAGCATTGGTATTGGCCACCGACCAGATCGTACTGCCGTCTGTCTTGCTCAGTTTGAGGATGTTCTTAGCCCCTGCGGTGCTTTCCTGTACTACCAGGTTGCCATCGGCGGCAATATTGATGCCGCCTACTTCATAGAGTGTCAGGTATTTATTCCAGAGCATCGTGCCACTGTTATCATACTTCGCCAGGAATGCCCGCCCCGATAAGGTAGGGGTATCATCTGTGCCGCCGATGAAGATGTTGCCATCCGCATCCACCACGATCACTTGCCCTACTTCATTGTAACCGGTAGGCGGCGTGTGCCTTTTGAGCCACTGTATCACACCGGCGGCATTGTATTTGGCAATGAAAATATCAGAACCGGTGGGCGCGGACAAGCTAAAGCCACCAATTGTGATTGCTCCATAATACCTGCCGATCATGTATACATTACCACTATTGTCAGTAGTAATGTCCAGCACCTGGTTGCCGGGTGCTGAGGCGACGGTACCTGAAGTAGAGCCCCACTCCCAGCCGGAGCCGGATTGGGCAGACAACATTACTGATGTACAAACAAAAACGAGGGTGAATAAAAAATGCTTCATATCGATAAAAGGGGGGATTGAATCCTATCGATACAAAGTTGCGAAGACCTGCTATGCTGATCAATGGGGATGACTGCTAATAAGCGTAGGTACAAATACCTATTCTACCCTGCCGATGCCATGCTTGATGGCATATTTCACCAGGCCAACCGTGGTCTTGCAGTTGCATTTAATGAATAAGTTCTGGCGGTGATTGTCCACCGTCTTTTTACTGATGAATAATTTTTTGCCAATCTCTTCACTGGTAAGCTCTTTGACAATGAGCGCGAGTATTTCTTTTTCGCGTACAGAAAGCTGGTGCAGCTCTTCGTCCTGCGCTTTTTGCTTTTGGTACTGATTGTAAATGATGGGCACTATATCCTGCGAAAAGAAAGTGCCGCCATTGGTGATGCGGTGCAGCGCATTGAGCAGTTCATCACGCCCGGAATTTTTAAGGATATAGCCATCGGCTTCCGCCATGATCGCTTCTTTTACTGCCGGTGCATTGTTGTACATCGATAAGATGAGCACCTGTACATGCGGGAACTGGGCTTTGACCATCCGGCAGAGCTCTGTGCCCGAGAGCAGCGGCATACTGATGTCAGTGAGCAGCAGCTGAAACCCTTCTGGTTTGGAGGCGATGATGTCGAGGGCCGCCTGTCCGTTGATGGCTTCGCCGGCCACGTGATAGTCTGGACTGGTGGAGAGCATGCTTTTAATACCATCGATGACCATCTGGTGGTCGTCGGCTATGAGAATGTTGGTAATCGTTTTTTCCATCATTAAGCGGGTATACTGATTTCTATAGTGGTGCCGGAAAGGCGTTCGGATCTGACGTTCAAATCACCGTTGAGCAGGTGCACGCGGGCAGAAATGTTTTTCCAGCCGATGCCTTTTGATTCGTTGATAGCAGCCGCATCAAACCCTTTGCCATTGTCTTTGATCACGAGGAGGAGGTTGTTGCCCGTGCGTTCCATATCGAGCGTAATGAGGGTGGCATTGGCATGTTTGATCATGTTGTTGAGCACTTCCTGTACTATGCGGTAAATGGAGAGCTCATTCTGCCTGGAGAGTTGCAACTGGCGGATGCTATCCGGTATATTGGTGGTGACCGTGGCGCCACCTGCTTCGTTGATCTTGTTGGCAATATCTTCCAGCGCATTGAAGAGACCAAAATTCAGTTCCTCTGGTATAAGGTTGTGCGATATGTTCCTCACCTCGGTGATCGTTTTGTCGACCAGTTGCTGTGTATGTGCTGCCACGGGATTGGTCGTATCCATTGTGGATACATTCATTTTAACGACCGATAACATCTGGCCAATGCTGTCGTGCAGATCGCGGGCAATGCGAATACGTTCCTGCTGTTCGCCATCGAATACTGCCTTGGTGGCAATCTCCTGCTGTTTGTAGATCTCGGCCTGCAAACGATGTTGTTGTTTGAGCTTTTGCCGCTTGTAGTAAGAAAAAGACAATCCGCCGATGGCAATAAAAGCCACGAGTATGGCCATGATGGCATAATTGCGTTGCTTTACTGCAAGTCCCTGGTTTTCGATCTCCAGGTTTTGCAGCTGCGATTGCTTTTCCAGGGTTTTGATGTTCTGCGCTTTCTTTTCAGCATCCAGTTGCTGATTGGTCAATAGCTGATCTTTATTTTTGAGCTCCAATCCGCCAATGGTGAGCGATTGCTGTTGTTCCGTGATCAGTTGTTGCTTGCGTTCTATTTCCAGTTGACTATTGCGGAGTTGCAGGCTTTTAATGCTGTTCTCTTTGTCTAGCAGCGTGATCCGGTTTTCCTTTTTCTCTGTTTCGTACTGCGTTTGCAGTTCGTTGATCTTCGACACATTCTCTTCGTTAAGCACTTTTTCTTTTGCCATGTCATACTCTGACAGTTCTGCAGCGGCTTTAGCAGGCTGTGCACTTTCCTGGTAGAGCACAATGAACTGGCGCCTTACATTCAATACCTCGAAGAACGCATTGCCTTTCTGTGCCATCGCCAGGGCCTTTTGCAGTTTTTCTTCTGCATCGGTAAACTGTTTGTTGAACATGTCGAGCCTTGCCTGGTTTACCAGCACACCCACATCGTTGACCACTGCCCCAGTGAATGTGGAGTAACGCACCGCCTGTTGCAGGTATTTTATAGCATCGGCTTCGTTGCCCGTTTGGTCGGCAATGTTGATCAATTGTACATATACTTTTCGCTGACGCTCCTGGCTGTTGATCTTTTCAAAGTAAGGCAGGGTCGAAAGCAGGTTGGTTTTGGCTTCGGCGTACTCCTTCTTCTTTATCTGGATAGTAGCCATGTTGAAGAGGATAGAGTTGACAATAAGCTGATTGTCCAGTTTGCGGAAGCTTTGCAACGCAAGCTGGTTGTATTCAAGCGCTTTGTCGAAGTTCTTCATGCGACTGTACAGGCCGGCTGTCGTGTACTGCACGTAGGCCACCTGCGGCAGATCATTGATGGATTCACTTACGCGGAGAGCATTGAGCAGGGATTCCATGGAAGGGCCATACTGCCCCATGCTCATGTATACAATGCCCAGGTTGACGAGGTTGGAGCTTTCCTGTTCCGGCATTTTAAGCCGCCGGCAGATCTCCAGCGCCTTTTGGTAGCGCGTGATCGCCGTAGTATTATCACCCATGTCGGACAGGATATTGGCGGTATTACGGAGGGCTACAGACACCTGCTTTTCATAGCCGGAGGCCTGAGCATGCTGCAGTTGCTTTTCAAAATAGTAGAGCGTTGTTTTTTTGGAGGCGTCTGCCTGGGCATACATGATGCCCCAGGCATTGTACACCTGGGCCAGGCAGGTATCGTTGTGGATTTTTCCTGCCAGTGCTTCAGCCTGTTGGAACAGAGTTTTGGCGGTCGTGGTGTCTTTCGGGCCGGCCGTCTTTGCTTTTTTGATCAGGGCAGCGATCTCGGTTTCTTCAGGGGAAGCTAGTTTTTGGGCGGCGCTCTTCACAGCACAACATACTATGAAGGCCAGTAACAAGGCGGTACGGGGCAGGTAGTTTAGGTGGGTCATCTCAATTAAAATTAGGTGCAATCATTGAGATGGCCAATAGGGATCTTTACTGGAAATTAAAGACGCTGATATTCGATATCCATTCCCTTTAATTCAGTCCTTATTTCCGCCTCATAGTTTGGATTGGCGATGAGTAAAACTGCTTTATCCGCTTGTTGCTTAAATGTTTCCGGGGAGATGATCTTGATCCCTGTTAAGGCGGCAAAGCGGTTTTGTTTTTTGGGATTGATATCGATCAATGCTGCGATTTTAATGCCCCTCATTAAAAGGTGCATACTGGAGATAACGCCTTTTGATGCGCCCCCCCAAATATATACTGGCTTGGCAGTGTGTTTTAGTACCGTGCTGATATCATCCAGTTTGTCAAAAGAAACTTTTAATTGATCATCTGCCTTTTCAAAACTATAAGGTGGAATATTAATGGAACTGAGGTCTGCAACGATATATTGGTACTGACCATTAAAGAAAAGGCCCTGCTCATAGATCTTATTAAAGATCACTTTGAAATCGGCTGGCCTGAAATAATTCACATGTTCGTAAAAAAAGTCAAAATAAACCTGGTTCTTGATGATCCAGTTCAGATCTGGTACTTCGATATAAATAATGCCTTTGTTTCCATTGGAGGCTGCTATTGACCTGATAAAATCCACTGGCTTTTGAATATGCTCCAATACATGCCTGAGGATAATCACATCTCCCTCCAGGCCTAATTCCTGGGAGAAAAATTCTTTTTGGATCCTGGGATCATCGCCCTGATAGGTGGGGTCACAACCGAGAATTTCGACACCGCGGCTGGATAGTTTTCTAAAAAAATGCCCCTTGCCACAGCCCACTTCGATCACTTTTTTACCCTTAACGTAGGGCTCCAAAATTTCACATACGGTGTCAAGATGCGCTTCAAATACCCCGGAATTTGACTGCTCGTTGTCATAATTCTGATCGTAAATCATTTTTTGGGCCTCAAACAGGCTATTCTCAAAGATGCCGGTTTCCGGATCTTGCTCGATTTGCAAATAACCAAAATCTGAATCAATAGCCAGCTTTTCTGAATCAAAAACCCTGTTTTGAAGTACCGGTACTTTTACATTGGGATAAAACACGCAAAAAATTTATTTACAATTAGGGATGACTTTTTTTAATCCGGGCAAATGTAAGAAAATAAGAAAGATGGCTGCTGGCAGGCTACTGAAAAGCCAGTGGTACCTCTGTAAATCCATCTTATTTGCATCATTTCTCCATTGATCCTCCATTCATCTTCCATTACACAATGGAAGATGAATGGAAAAACAATTGACTATTATTTTATATATAATATACTTTACATATCTTCATCTAAAATCTAATAGCTATGATGGTAACCGGCAATCCCCTGCTTACGGGCGTATCGGGGAAACTAAAGAACCTGGTCGTAAAACAGTACGAGGGCAAAACTGTGATAACCACCGTACCGGATATGTCTCACAGGAAGCTTTCTCCAAAACAAAAAGAGGCTAATAAACGGATGCGGCTGGCCATTTTTGTAGCCACAGGCATCATGAAGGATCCGGGCGTAAAGCAGCGGGCCTGCGAAATGCTGGGGGTGACACCCAATAAAGTTTTCCGCGCCATCGTAAAGCAATTCCTGCTTACAGGCGGGGATGGAGGTATATTTAAAGAGACCGAACAGGAGAAGCTGGATAAACAAACACTCGCTACTTTAACATCCATTATCGATACTGAAGTGCCCGGCGCAGCGTTGATGCTTTTTGGTAACCGGGCCAGGGGAACGTACGATGTAAAAAGCGATTGGGATATACTTATTCTCACCACCACCGACCATCCCCCCGCCCTTAAATGGGAATTGCAGGAGAGATTATTCCACATTACCGTACAACAAGGCACGCGCGTAAACATTTTACTGGTCTCCAAAGCCCAATGGTATACCGCGCCTGAATATGAAGTTTTAAGAACACGGATAGAAGAAGAGTTGAAGCCGGTAAAGGAGTTTCGTTGAGGAATAAAAAGTTACAAACCGGTCAGTTGATTCCCGCAATAAGTGGGAAACCAAACTGGCAATTACATAAAATAAGAAAGGACCACTACTGCTATAGTGGTCCTTTTGTAAGAGCGTGTAAGTTTTTATCCGGTTGCTATGCTATTCGCTTTCAATTATTTTAAGTACCTCTCCATCAAGAGAACAATGGGCCATTACCCGGCCTCTGACACGGCCACCGAACCCATTTTTTCCAGTATATTCCATTTTAACTACCAGGAGGCTATCCCGGTCCCAATATTTGGTTTCAACGTGCTCGAAACTATTGGGGTCGTTCATGCTTGATTTTACGGCCTCAACAAGTTTGGTATGACTACCATTCCATGCAGAAAATCCCTTTTCAATCTTTTCCTTTCGAAGGGTAGCTGCATCCTTCTTTACTTCCTCCTCCCCTCCACACATGGCATAAATAATAACAATGATAATTGCAAGAACAACAAATCCGGTTCCCTGCTCTTTGAACGTTGCTTTAGGTTTGGCAGTCTGGTTCATAGTCAGTCATTAGTTGATTTAGGTTAAAAAAACGGATACAGATATGGATCATTGACACCCCAATACTGTTCATGGTGCAATTATACGGAGGCGATCAGAGACGGTTTTATGGGAAGCCGTAATGCAGCCAGCACATCCTTTTTATGAGAATAATGACCGTGTAAAGAATCTGACCGGCAATAGTGAGTCTGATCAACTTAAGGTCGTGGAGGGTTACTAATTAACGTGTTAGAGGTTGATTATTTTGAAAAAATATTTCAAAAAAGAAGAAAAATATTTTGCAGTAATCATCCAACCCTTATCTTTGCACTCCCAAAACGATAACACGGTACAGAAACAGAGAGAAAGAGCGGAAATTTTGGGATAAAAAGGGAGTTTAGCTCAGTTGGTTCAGAGCATCTGCCTTACAAGCAGAGGGTCGGCGGTTCGAGCCCGTCAACTCCCACAACCAGAAAGGATCATTACTAAAGTAGTGATCCTTTTTTTATTTTGTACTCCGCCAGCGGGTCGACCGGTCTATCAATCCCCCAGGTAATACCCCTCAATCAGTTTGCAGACCAATACCATATTGGAAATGAAGGGAAAAATGATTGTACCCGGCAACAACGGTATCTGCCACTTTTTGATAGCAATATTCTTTTGAAAACCTGCAAGTGCAAGTGCTACAGCCGGAAAGAGCGGAATAAAGTACCTCCCCTGTTCTCCTCCCAGGTAAGCTGCTTCCAAGGGCATCCAGGTAATGTATTGAACGATCATAATGGCCATTCCTCCCGCAATAGCCGCTGCAATGAGCACTAATCTCAGCCTGAGCCTTTCCCTGAAATTATAATACGTACTTATGATGGCAGCAAAAAGAAGGGCGAAAAATGCTCCTGTGTAAAAAGTGTTGGGCAAGTATAGTTGTTTCCACCCCAGTACACCGATGAATTCATGGGCTGTTTGTGTTACGTGATCAAAGTCTGTTTTAAAGAACAGACCGGCAAATCCTATAGGATCATTAAGCACATGTTTTATCTGGAGTGGGGCATTAAATTTCAACACAGGAGGAGCCCATACTATAGCATAATTGCGCAGGTTCAAAAATCCCCATAAGGCCACAGGCACTAAGGAAGCAAGAAAGCAGGTCAACTTGTCTTTTTTACTGATATGCAGAAAGAAAAAGATAAAGGAAAACATAAAATAAGGCGGCCGGGCTGCGCTGATGGCAACGACCGCTGCGACCATCATGATCAATTGCTTTATGGTATAATGCTTTTCATCACTGCTTTCCACATGACCGATGATGGCAAAAAAAAGAAAAGCAAGACTGATCAGGGTACCATCCTGGCTTACAGAGGCAAACAAAGAGGTCGTCATGGGAAACAGTAGGACGGTGAAGAACAACAGGCGGCCTGCTTTTGTAAGCCGAAGTGCATAAAAGCATACCAGCGCACAAAAAATGCCGTTCAGGAATCGTGCAAAATAGAACGTGTTCATAACGGAAGCATTGGTTATTTTGCCACCTATTATTGCTATTGCTGAAACAAGATAGCCTGTAGGCGGATATATGGCTGTATTGGCAAATCTTAGCTGAGTTAATTCTGAATCCCAGTATATGTTCCTTGAATTATCGAAATGTGTTTTTTTAACCTCCGGTTTTTCTCCGGGACCTATATTCAGATAAAATGAAGAAAAATCTGATAACCTGGCGTTGACCGTAAAGCCACCAATATCCCGCATCAATACCTTTTCATCAGCGATCGTGCGTGGCTCCTTTTCTCCATTTGTATAGAAAATGGGCGCCAATTCCCCTCTTGATATTTGCTCAGCCCTGCAAAAATGATGGGGCTCATCCGCTACATGGAAGGGAGGAGTAACCCATGTTGCTAATGCAATGGCAGGTATTGCATACAACAAATAGATATAAGGAAGTTGATCATACAGCTTGCTGCAAAATACCTGCAACGCCGCCAGCGTATCGGCAATCGGGAATTTGGATAAGGTCATTGTAAGGATTTAAGGTTTATAGTCCGTGCAAATCCCTGACAGTTTATTAAATATTGATCAATTGTACCTCACAGTTGGGCTGATTTAAAAATAACTTAACCTGTATCGGACACACCAGGCCCACGGGAATGGAAAGACCGGCGGTCTCCTGCTCCTGCAGGAAGAACTCTCCTAAAGCAGAAGGGCCATTACAATTGTAGTGACCCTTCTTTATTTCGTATATATAATCTATTTAGTTTTCACTTTTTATTATCGTAACAGCTGCACTCCTGCCCGCAGGAATAGCCACCGCCACAGATGATGCCTCATTCTTCAATACCACCTTTTTTGCAGGGCCACCTGCCACACTGATCGTATACCCACCGGAGAGGCCTTTCAGTAATACAGGCAGTTCGTGTGCATTCGCCGAACGGTTTTCAATTGTAAAGCGCAGGCTTTTGCCCGTAGGGTCAATGACTACCGGTTCACCGGCTTTGAATCCATCCCGCTGCAGTTCGATGTCTATTTTACGACTGTCATTGCGATAGTAAAGCTTCCTGCGCATGCCGTCCTTAGGCACCACGTACAGCAGGTTATTTTTCTGTTGCAAATCGCCGCCATAAGCCACCAGGCCAAAGATGGGATCATTGGTTACTACGGTAGCAGCAGCCCGTGTAGCGCCGCCAAAACCAAGATCGATCTCTCCATCGTAAAACCAGGGACCGCGGCCCTGTGGTTTCTGGATCCAGGGGGTGGCATATTGCTGTGGCTCGAAGGCCCAGCCGGAAGCGCCATCATTTTCCTTACCAGGATACCAATAACCATAATTCGATTCGGCAGTACCCGAGTTGATAAGTGCAAAAGAACTGAGATATGATTGATAGCCCAGTCTTATGAATTCTGCAGGATCTTTGCTGTAATTGAGCCCGTAATCCAGGATAGACCATCCACCCATTTGTGACATATAACTTAATGTATAGCCATCACTCCTACCCCTGAAATCACTGCCCAGGAAATAGTAAGCGGGTTCGATCACTCCCCGCAAAGCCATATTGGCCTGCGTTTGCCGGTCCATAAAATTCACACCGTCTTCCTTACGGATAGAAGGATGCGAATACCATTGTTTTGTCTTCTTATCCAGCCAGAGGTTGCTATCCGGTTGCATCTGATGCTCTACCGCATATTGCGCCAGCGCATGGCTCGACTCAAAGGCCGTCGCATCGATCGCATATTCCGAACGGAAAGGATATTTATCATCGTAAACAAAGTACTTCACCTTCTTCTCCCATTCACGGAGAAGGAAAGCAGCATCTTCTGTAAAACCTTCCCGCTTCAGCTCTTCTGCAAGCGAGGGGATCAGCAATTCGTTATAGCAACCCCATTTGTAGATCTCATACCAGGGCAATATTTCATAAGGATATTTAAAATAAGCGATGGCAGTTTGCCTTGCCCGTTCGAGATAACCTTTTTTATCCAGGTAATGCGTCATATTGGGATACATCGAAGCAATCTGGTACATATGATAATACAGCATCATGATGTGCGGGTAATCGTAGGAGCGCCATACGTGCATCTTAAACTTGCTGGTATCGAAGATATTGGGTTGACGCTTTTCATTGTCGCGGTTCACTTTCCAACTAGGCGTACCATATACGCCATAGGGATATGGCTTTTCCTCGTCGGTCCTTTGCAGTTTGCCCCACACAAAGTTTTTAAGATAATATTCCAGCGCGTCGATCTGTTTTTGATCGGGATACACCGCATTCACGGCCGCCAGGAAAGGCGCCTTGCAAAGGCCCGGATCATCGCAGGTAAGCACATAGCTCAACCGGCTGGTGTCGAAGAAATCACCATTATCCGGCCCCCGCAATACAGCATTCTTCATGTCATACACACCGAAAAGTCCATCATACCATTTGGAGGGATCTTTGTGTTGCTGGCTGTTCGCAATAAAAGCAGCCCGCTTTTTATACAAGGTCTCCAACGGTTCTGTTACAAAGAACTCGAGATAGGTCTTATAATTATTACCATAATTGATCGTGAGTTTGTTTTCACCAAGACGTGAAAACCTGATCTTATACAGGTAAGTGCCTTTTTGTTTTTCTCCTATATAGGTGATCCTGGTATTGGCATTAAATTCGGGCAGTACAGCCGTTACTTTTTGTTTAGTACGCAAGGCGATCGTAGCATCAAGGTCCGTGGGAATACTCATGCCCGGCATTACCTGTACATCGATCAATCCTTCTTCCACCAGGATATCACGTATTTCATTATAATTATTGGCCCAGCGAAACCGGAAGGAATAAGACTTTGTAGCATTCCCTTCAATAAAGCCGGCAGTATGCGGCTGGCGCCAGTTGCCACGCAACTCCTGGTTGCCGGTAAGCGAAGAATACATATAAGCCTGGAAAGTGCCACGATCACGCGGTGAGGTGGAAAAATATTCAAGTGAAGTGCCTGGTAACGGCACCATTACCAGGTAGGGACCTAAACCTGTAGGGCGTTCAAAAAAAATGAAAGAGTTGTTGCCCGATATAAAGTGATGCTTCAACACCCTTTGTTCAAAGATCTCGATGGGGTTTTCACCACCGCCGCTATTATAAGTAAGCGGTACCAGCAGGTCTTCTACCCTGATCATATTCGCAGAAGTATTTTGCAGGTTGATCTGCCAGGTGAGTGCATTATTATCCAGGGCAAAAGATTGAGTGATATGCAACGCTTTCTTTTCGGGTGTTTCCGGAGCCCACTTACTTACCGGTGTACCATTTTGCAAAATGGTCGTTTCACTATTGGTAGATGCCATTACTGTATCCAGCTTCCGGGCGTGATAATAGCGGGCGATCACCTCACCAAATACCCGGCCCCTCCTGATATAGTTGGTAGTATGTACATCATTGGTACGGGACAGCGCACCAATACCATAGCGATCGGTCTTTAGTGTGAAAACAGCATTGGTCAGTTCTTTGGATGCAGAAGTCTGTGCAGTAGCAGCCTGAAACAACAGGATACAGAATATACCGGCGAGGCCTGTCTTTTTCATTGTTTTGATTTATTCCGGGTTTGACGAGAAAACAATGAGTGGCTTACGCTATAAAGTCGTAGTTGTCAATATCGGGAAATAAGCCGGTAATTTCTGCACGCATCTGGGGGAAAGGCTCCATCTCCATGTACTGCAGAATATTTATAAGGCGATAATCTAACTTTTACATAAAAAATGGGAAAAAAAGCGAATTCAAATAGTTATTTTTTTCGATTCAACCGTTCAACCCTTGGCCTCATATTCATAACGAAAAAATTCATCTCATGGATGATTTAACAAAAACTGGGCGCCAAGACGACTCAAAGGTTAATCTTGGTCAGGATCATGAACGTGCTTATTGGACAAAAAAATTTGGAGTTTCAATTGATGTGTTACGCCAAGCGGTTAATACGGTAGGGGTTTCAGTCACCGCTGTTACTAAATGGTTGAAAGACAAGAAACACATCAGTTAAGGCAATCGATTAGGAAACTTATTCCAGGGTCAGCCGTCGAGTAAACTGCTGGCTTTTTTTCTTTTCCATGACTGCAGGAAGTTGGTGAGCAGGATACTAATTGTAGCCCTTACCTTGGATAGTATTGCCCGGCTAGGTGCAAGCAATATAAAATAGTTACTCATAGAGATTAATAATTTCGTTTTAGAGACAGAATTTATACCCCATGTAAAAAAGGCTATTAGGATAATTCTTTCAATGCGTTGATATTATGTTGATAAAAGCGATCGAAGTATGACCAACTGTATCTAATTTTATGCTTCATCAAAACAAATAAAAAATGGCAAAAGCCAATCGTTCAGCCGTTACGGGTAAATTCGTAACAAAGGCTTTCACAAAGAAAAATCCCAAGACCACTGTAACCGAAACTATTAAAAAGACAGCTCCTAAAAAGAAGTAGTGAGGATAAAAAGGTTACAAAGTCTTTCTTAAAGCTGGCCAGCAATGTAAAGTGGCCAGCTTTTTTATTCATATCCTGCTCAGGCCTCACCCTTCCAGCTCACTCTCTTATGCGGGTATTTTTCTACATGCTGGTATACCAGTCCGCGGATATAATCATTCTCCGGATAGCGGGTCAGGTAACCTTTGAGGGAATCCATATCATGTACGGAGCAATCGGACGGCAGGTAGCCCATGCCATAGAAGCGGCCTTTTTCTATCAGGATGCAACTTTGCTCAATGGCCTGGTTGCCCTCATCCACAATAGCAAAAGTGGGCAGGTGCTGATCAAGGTATTCGAGGGCCTGCTCTACCCTTTCATTATAGGCGGCAGCTGTTTCGCGGTGCTCACAGGCTCCATGACAGGTTCCTTCGTCCACACCCGTGCAGGATGCAGTCGTATCGGTCTGCATATGGCAGAGCTTGGGACATAGTCCATAATCTGCGATCAGGCGCCTCACCAGGCGGTGACCTTCCACCAGGAGATTGAAAGTATAAATTGGCGTCAGGTTCTTCTTCATCTTATCAATGGCCAGCCGGCTATAACCGCTTCTGTCCTCATACAGGTAAAGACCAAAAGCCGGGGTAAACCTTTTCTGGCTATTATTATAAGGAGGCCACAAGCGCTTGATCTCGACACTTTCCAGGATAAAGGCCATCAGCTCCGTAGCGCAGCCCTCATAGGTAATGCTATGAATATTACGCAAAAACTCCTGCCGCTGGCGGCCGGCTCCATTGTGGGTAAAATGACTCCGTACCCGGTATTTAAGGTTTTTGGCCTTGCCTACGTAAAGCACCTTTCCTTTTTGATCATGGAAGTAATAAACCCCGGGCGTATAAGGCAGCTTTTCCACTTCTTCCTTAGGCAGGTGAGGCGGCAGGGACTGCTCTTTGGCCCCTTTCTTAATGAATTGCTGAATATGCGTAAGCGCATCATGCCGCAGCAGGTGCTCAAACAATCTCACGGTAGCATCAGCATCGCCGCCGGCCCGGTGCCGGTTCTCCATCAGGATACCCAGGCTTTCGCACAAGCGACCCAGGCTATAGGATTTAAAGCCCGGGAATACCTTCTTAGATAGGCGCACAGTACAGAGCTTACTGGTGGTAAGTTCATAGCCAGCCTGCGACAAATGGTGTTTGAGAAAGGAATAGTCGAAGTTCACATTATGGGCAATGAAAATGGTGCCATCCAGCAGGTCATGGATCACCGGAGCCAGTTCTTCGAAGGTAGGCGCATCCTCCACCATTTGAGGAGTAATGCCCGTAAGTACTTGAATATAATAGGGTATGGCCCGTTCGGGTTTAATGAGACTTTCGAACCGTCTGACCACTTTTTCCCCATCATGCAACACAATAGCCACCTCAGTTATGTCGTTATTAGCAGCATAACCGCCAGTGGTTTCTATATCGACAATGGCATACATATGAGGCACTAAAGTTAAGAAGAAGCGCCAGTAATTGAGTAGAAAGGACACACCGGTTTTTATCCACGTACCACCCGATTGGGAAGCTGACCAACAGCTTCTACCCTGATCCCTACCCCTGTGAGGACTTTGAGTTTGTCTTTAAACCTCAAAATCCATATCTATGCAAAAGATCGACCTACAAAAACAGGGCGAAAACGCCGTATTGGCAACTGCTACAGTCCTCTATTTTACAGCCTTAATTCTGTTTTCTATTTGGTTTACCCAAAGTTGATTATCAGTAATACCCATTGATAATCAATGAGGAAAGGTTTTTACCCGCAGGAGCCGACCTCCTTGCGGGTATTTTTTTGCCCGGTAAAAATTTGGGCTTGCACTTTTAAAATCCTTGTATTACTTTTGTCTCAGCCCCGGAACAAAGACTATTAGCTGAGTTTCGAACGATTGTTGATCGCTTTTACTACCCCTGAATCGTACTACGTATCTTATTGACCGACCACCCCTGAGATCCCCATCCCTCTGAAGACCATTGTACTGATCGTACACGTACAAGATCTTAACACACAAAAAAAACACGTAGTCGTATGAAAAAGACTTCATTATTTCACTTTGGTGAAACAGGTAAAGTTGTATTATTAGCAATCGGGTTCCTGTTCTTTATTATGCTTTTATCTTACCTGTACTGGTTTGCATAAGTAAAAGCTGTTAACCTAACCACAAAAAGACCGCTGGCAAGGGCTTTGCCGGCAGTACACCTCATTTTCTCAGAACGCTCCACCATTGTGTGGGGCGTTTTGCTTTTTATCCAGGTGGGAAAACCTGGCAACTCCTCATTCCACTAGCCATTAACTACTAACCACTCACCCCTTTTCCGTACCTTTGCCGTCCTATAAGACGATCATACAGATGGAATTAAGCAAAAACTACACCCCCGGAGCAATTGAGGAAAAATGGACCGGGATCTGGAAAGCAAAACGATATTTCAATAGTAAGCCCGATGAGCGCAAAGCCTTCACCGTGGTCATACCTCCTCCCAACGTAACCGGCGTGCTCCACATGGGGCATACACTCAATGAAACCGTACAGGACATCCTGGTGCGCAAAGCGCGCATGAGCGGGTTCAATGCCTGCTGGGTGCCCGGCAGTGACCATGCTTCCATCGCTACAGAAGCCAAGGTGGTGCAGATGCTGGAAAAAGAGAAAGGCATCAAAAAGAGTGACCTCACCCGGGAGAAATTCCTGGAATACGCCTATGAATGGAAAGATAAATATGGCGGCATCATTTACCACCAGATCGAAAAATTGGGTTGCAGTGTGGACTGGGACAGGGTATCCTTTACCATGGACCCTGATTATTACAAAGCAGTTATTAAGATTTTTGTAGACCTCTATAATAAGAAGCTCATTTATCGCGGCGCCCGTATGATCAACTGGGACCCCTCGGCAAAAACAGCACTGAGCGATGAGGAAGTGGAGTATAAAGAGATCCAGGGTAAACTGTATTATGTAGAATACAAAGTGGCCAATGCTGATGGCTCCCCTTCCAGCGAGCAAGGCATCATCATTGCCACCCAGCGCCCCGAGACCATTATGGGCGATACAGCAGTTTGCGTAAACCCGGGCGATGAGCGCTACGCACACCTCAAAGGCAAGAAAGTCATAGTGCCCCTGGTGAACCGTGCCGTGCCTGTGATCTTTGATGAATATGTAGACAAGGAATTTGGTACAGGCGCCTTGAAAGTTACGCCGGCACACGATATCAACGACTATAACCTGGGACTGAAACACAACCTGGAGATCATTGATACATTAACAGAAGATGGTAAACTGAGCGAAGCTGCCCAGGTATGTGTAGGCATGGACCGCTTTGATGCACGTAAGGAAATAGTGAAGTTGCTGAAAGAGCAGGGCGCACTGGTAAAAGACGAAGATTATACTACCCGTCTTGGTTTCTCTCAACGTACCAATGCCGTGGTAGAGCCACGCATTTCCACCCAATGGTTTGTAGCCATGCGTACCCTCGCCGATAAAGCCTTGCTGGCCGTAACCAGTGGTGAGGTACGTATACATCCCGGCGATAAATTCATGGCCACTTATAAATACTGGCTGGAGAATGTAAAGGATTGGTGTATCAGCCGCCAGTTGTGGTGGGGACAGCAGATACCGGCGTATTATGCTCCCGATGGCACATTTGTAGTTGCTGAAAGTAAGGAAGCGGCACTCGAAGCCTTTAAAAAGCAAGGTGCAACTTACACCGTTAAAGACCTCACACAGGATGAAGATTGCCTGGATACCTGGTTCTCTTCCTGGTTGTGGCCCATTGAAGTATTCAAAGGAGTAACACAGCCCGGTAATCCTGAAATTAACTACTACTACCCTACTTCTGTACTGGTAACCGGACAGGACATCATTTTCTTCTGGGTAGCGCGTATGATCATGGCGGGTATGGAATACATGAATGAAAAACCTTTCAGCGATGTATACTTTACAGGTATGGTGCGCGACAAGCAGGGACGAAAGATGAGTAAGAGCCTGGGTAATTCACCCGACCTGCTGGACCTGATCGATAAATCCGGAGCAGATGCAGTAAGGTTCGGTATTATGATCTCTTCTCCCGCAGGTAACGACCTCTTGTTTGATGAATCCTCTCTTGTACAAGGAAGCAGTTTCAATAACAAGATGTGGAATGCCCTGAAGCTGGTAAGAAGTTGGGAGTCGAGGGTTGGGAGTATAGAGTCTACCAATACAGGCCAGTTTGCTATTACCTGGTTCCGGCATCGCCTCAATGAAGCAAGGGCCGATATTGAAAAGAATTTTGCCGACTTCAAACTGAGTGAAGCCTTAAAAACACTCTATTCGCTGATATGGGATGATTTCTGCAGTTGGTACCTGGAATGGGTAAAACCCGGAATGGATCAGCCGATCGCCAAAGCGGTATATGAGCAAACAGTTGAATTCTTCACTCAACTGATGCAGCTGCTGCACCCCTTCATGCCCTTCGTTACCGAGGAGATCTACCACCTGCTGGCAGAACGTACAGACGATCTTTGTGTAAAGCAATTTGCACCTGTGCAACCGGCAGATAAAACCATCTTACTGGAAGGCCAGTTATTGATGGATGTAATTTCCGGCTTGCGTGATACGCGCATTAAAAATCAACTGAAGCCTAAAACGCCTATCAAATTGTGTATCCAGACCGCGGACAACTCCTTATACGAGGCTATTGGATCGATCCTCAGCAAACAGGTAAATGCGGATGCTATTACCTATGTGAAAGAGCCTGTCCCCAACAGTATTGCTTCCGTTATCGGTAAAGACAAGTTCTACATCACCTCCGAGCAGGAAGTAGACACCACCCATCAGAAGGCAGAACTTAATAAGGAACTGGAATACTACAAAGGATTCCTGGAATCGGTGAATAAGAAGCTCAACAATGAGCGCTTTGTACAGAATGCCAAGCCTGAAGTGGTAGGCGCAGAACAAAAGAAGCGTGCGGATGCAGAAGCCAAAATAAAGATCATAGAAGAGAGCCTTTCTCATTTATAGAAAAGCAAGAAGTGAGTGGCGGGTAGCGAGGGGATGAATATCCCTCATTACTCGCCACTTGCCATTCACCACTAGCTGATTTTCTTAATCCCTCCCCAGCAAATTGATTGGTACAATAAACTCCCACCGGTTGGCCGAAGGATTGAGCTGTGAAAGATCCTGCAGGCGGCTGTAGCGGAAGCCAAAAGTCACATTGTGCTGGTTCCACCACTTGGTATCAAAATACACTTCCGCTCCATAAGAACGGAAATCAACTTCTATTTTAGGGCGGGGCGATTGCCTGTAATTATAATCCTGCACACGTACAAAGTCATAGAACAAGTTCGTCCTTATACGGGTAAAGTATACAATATTACCGAAGCCCCAATCGGGATAGGCCAGGGCCAAATGGTAATTAGCCCCTAGCTTAAACATGCGATGCTGATTCAGCCCCACATAACCTCTGGCAAATGGAAAAGCCGTGGGAAAGTTATAGGTAGCCGAAGTATCGCGACCATGAAAAGCCGTATTGATAATAATATTGTGATCCCTGCTGAAGCCAGGAAAATACCAATTGGCAGAGGCCACAAATTGATTGCCTTCCCTGTTGATCATTGCCCGGCTGTAGTTGAGGTAAATACTTTGGGCCAAATGCGGGTATATCTGCTGACGCGCTGTTTGCAACTGGTTGCTGAACGATATATAAGAACTCAGGTAGCCAAAGGAACGACCATCAAATGTATCCTTATAGATACCTGTGAAATATGGCTTGTTATAGATGAGGTCACTGCCAATAGTAAGTGCCCGGTTATAACGTCCACTCGTGAGGTTGAGCGGCACCTGCAATCCTGCACTGTTTTCCCAGGTATTGTAATACACACCCCGGCCCGCCAGGCTGGTAGTGGTACGGTCAATCGTATACACCGATCCCAACCTGATCCAGGGATACAAAGCCGCATAGGTAAACCTTCCGCCAAACTGTTTATACCTGAAATCGCGGTTATAATTAAAATACAATTCCGATTGCAGCGTATTGAGCACATTTTCTCCGATTATCGAGAAAGTATAATCGGGATCTTCTACAATGGGCCTCCAGCTATGAAAATTAAAGATCCTGAATGCTTTCGGATATGTAGTAACAGGATAAAGCGTATCGCCGGGCAATTCATCTTGTAATGCATTATTACCAGCTGCTAATCCCGTTACCTGGAAATTGTCAGGCGCTGTTGAAAACTCTACCGCTTCCACCGGCCTCAGTTGGCTGGCATTCAATACCCCCTGCTCCAGGTGATCCCCCACAGCAGTAAAGGCTGTCCAGGCAAACCGGCCATGCGCCACCTGCAACTGGTAATGACCGGTAGCAGCTGTAGATACAGGCGGGGTAAACAGGAAGAGTTTTTTATTGACGAGGATGAAAAGCCTGTCCTGCCCTTTGTAAGCAGCCGTAAAGCTGATCGTATCCTTATGCACCGTAGGGAATCCAATCACATTCATCGAAAAAGGCAGAAGGTATTCAGTGCTTCCATTTGCCGTATTGATCAGGCCCAGTGACATCGCCCCTTTGGGATTGCGCACAGCAGATAGTATCTGACCATCCCCGTAAAACTTGGGATAGGTATAAAAAAGCTGGTCGGGATTGGGCAGCTTTTTGATCAGGGCGCCATCGGCACTGTTGAGCAGGTGCAGCTCTGAAGGAGCGCCGGGAACAACCTGCACCGCTACGATCTGTGTGCCATCTTCTGTAATATCCGGCGCAAAATAATGCGACTTACTGGTTAAGGTACGCTGCTGGTTCGTGTTCGCATCAAGCCATTTGATCACACTGTAGTCTTCCCAACGCCAGCGGATATCAGGTTGATAAGCCGCATAGACCACCTTGCCATTCCGGTAAGAAAAGTAATTGTCGAGCGAAATATCCTTCACCCGCAGTTTGAAGTCCATTCCACCCAGTACATTCCTGATATAAAAAGCGGGTATTTTCTTATAGCTGCTGCTTACAAAAATGAGCGTCTGGTCGTCCATCCATTGCGGGTACTCTTCATCTGCCACGAAATGCCGGTGCTTTTGCGCCCAGCCATCCACCGTAGAGTCCTGTGCAACAGTAGCCAGTGAGGACTGGAAATAACCAATGGCTTCCCTGCGGAAGGTTTTATAATCTTTGCCCGTATATTTTTTCACCGCCCGCTGAAAAGGGTAGAACAATCCATTATAGCGAACAGCATCATTCGTCACCTTGCCCCAAATATCAGCCCCATACTTTTCACGGCCATAGGCCACCATCATATAGCCCAGCTTGTAATGATCGGGTACAAAATCACGCAGTGATCCATTGCGCAATTTCATCCAGGAATAGTGCTTGTGCGCGCTCCACAGTGACCGGTAGCCATTGAAGAAAGCAGGCACCCTTCCCCTGCCCTGTTCACTCAGCGATGTTTCCTGATACACCGCATCACCTTCCCAGAACCAATTGGGAACAGCAGCACTGTTAACCAATTCCAGGCCCTGCTGTCCAAAGAGGTAATAGAATGCTTTGGAAATGCCTTTGCGGAAATTATTGTATTGCTGTACGTGCCGGTATTCATGGAGCGCCAGGGTACGATGCCAGGAGAGGCTGCCCAGGTCAAAACTGTTTTGCGGGGTTGTCAGGTAAAATTCACTGCGCCAGGGGCCCAGGCCCACATAGCCATTGGAGATAGTGGTTTGGGGTTGCAGTACAATACTCACCTTCCGGAAATCCTGTCCCAGGGTTTGCGTCGTTTGCTGGCCCAGCCGGTGCACCATACCCGCAATAGCAGCTGCCTGCTGCCGGTAACCGGCGGGAAAGATCACACGCACGGTATCGGTATTGATCTGACTCCATTTAGTACGGGTGGGGTGACCGCCAAATTGCTGGGCTGGCAGCAATCCATAAACTAGCAGTCCGACAGCCAACAGAAAACATTTATGCATGAGCAGGAAATTAGCAGTATTGGGTTATGATCCGGGAAATTAAGCCTTTTTTGTACATCTTAAAAGGGAATAGAGGTGACACCTTTCCCTGGCAGAGGTGACACCTTTACCCTTACGAAGCAGTCGAAAGGTGTCACCTCAATACGCTGATTAGTGCCCCAACGTTGGGAATGACTCAAATTCTGCAATGGAGTGTTGAAATAGGTGCAGCAGTCTCAAAAAATTGACACGGTTAAAGGCAGTGGTTCCGTATTTTTGGGAATGCTGTCTTTATTAGCATTATCGCTCGCCCCCGGCATAGCAATTATTTTTTATATTTATTCCAAGGATAAATATGACCGTGAGCCCTTTGAGAACCTGTTTATCTCCTTTCTGTTGGGCGTGGTATGTACCGTGCCCGCTTCCCTGATACAAAGGAATCTGCAACCCCAACTGGATCACCTGATATCACCTTATTCCATTAGCTATTATTTTATCTGGGCATTCATACTGGTGGCTTTTAGTGAGGAAGGATGCAAATACCTGGCCCTGCGGTTTTATTCCTACCGCCAGAAGGCATTCAATGAGCCCTTTGATGGTATTGTCTATTCCGTAATGGTGAGTATGGGATTTGCCACCCTGGAAAATATACTGTACGTATTCCAGCATGGTTTTGCCACCGGCATATTGCGCATGTTCCTGTCCGTACCAGCACATGCCTGTTTTGGCGTACTGATGGGATACCATACAGGATTGGCTAAGTTTGACCCTGACAGGGCTCCCTTGCATTTATGGAAAGGGGTATTGCTGGCGGTCTTTTTTCACGGCAGCTTCGACTTTTTCCTGTTCCTCCAGAACAATCCGAATGTAACCCGTTATGTGTCTGAAGCATTCCTGATAATGGGTGCGCTGATCTCTTACTGGATGGCCATCCGGCTTTCCCTGCGCTCCATACGTCAACACCAGGCGCTTTCGAAACAGGTTTTTGAAAACCCCAGGGATATACTTTAGTTTTGATATATGAACGATGAATTGGTAATCCGCACAGCGGAAATTGATGACCTGGCAACCATTGGCTTTCTCGCCCAGCAGATCTGGCCAGGCACTTACGGCTCCATACTTCCCGCAGAACAGCTCCAATACATGATGGACCTCATCTATAGCCCGGATTCATTGCAACAGCAAATGACCAGGCACAAACATGTTTTCCTCCTGGCCGAACTGGATGAGGAACCAGTAGGTTTTGCCTCTTATTCTTCCTTAAAAGAGGCCGGCGTATATAAGCTGCACAAATTATATGTACACCCAAAAACACAGGGAAAAGGCATTGGGAAAACCCTCGTCGACTTTATCATTGACCAACTCCCCACCCCGGAAGCCACCACCCTGCGGCTGAATGTGAACCGGCACAACAAAGCCAGGCAGTTCTATGAGAAACTGGGCTTCCTCGTTACCAAAGAAGAAGATATAGACATCGGTCATGATTACTACATGAACGACTACGTAATGGAAAAGAAGTTGTAATCTATTTATCCCGCATGGCTGCTTCCTTCATGTTTTTAGCCAGGTCGTGCCCCAGGTATCGTTCTATGATGCCATGCACCAGGTAAATAACCGGGGTCATCAGTACCGCCACCAGGAATTTATACATATAGGCAGTGAGCGCCCAGGCAGTTACCGTAGCCAGGCTGAAGTCGCGGAACAGGTAAAACGCTACAAACGTCACCACAATGCTGTCTATGAACTGGGAGGCAAGCGTACTGATGGTTGCCCGCATCCAGATGGCTTTTTCACCCGTTATTTTCTTGATCTTTTTAAAGATCACTGCATCCAGCAATTGCCCCAGCAGGAAAGCCGTAATAGAACCGATAATGATATTCATTCCCTGCCCCAGCACCTGTACATAAGCAGCCTGTTGATCCGTCACTCCCGGAGAAAGTCCGCGATAGCGCCAGCCACTATCGGGTACTGTATGGATACCCAGGTAAAAAACAATAAAGGCAAAAGCGATCAGCGCTACAGTGAGTAAAGAAAGGAACCGCACACCCCGCACACCATAATACTCATTGATAATATCAGTCATCACAAAGATCACCGGCCAGGGAATAACCCCTACCGTAAGGCTGAAAGAAAGCCCCTTCTCCCCCAGCAGATCAATACTGGCTTTGGGAAAGCCCAAAGTATCTTCCAGGGAAAACACTTTTACACCCGTTACTTCCGCAATGAGGGCATTGGCAATAAAAAAGCCCCCCAGTATGATGAACAGGCGGGTGGGCTTGTCTTTAATTATATTATGGATCATTTAATCAAAAGAATTAGTTGAACGATCATGAATAATACATTGGCAATGATAAGCCATATAGGAACATGGGCCACTACCGGCTTTTTTTGCAATAGGAATACAATAATAAAAAAATTAATGATCACATTCAATATCACGGAAAGCCCTATACCCAATATGACCACAGTGGAAGCTATATGCCCCTGCTGCATAGGCGGCAGGTACCGCATGAGCCAGGTTAGTAAAAAACAGATGTTGCAAATAAAAGCTACCCGGGAGAAAAATAATAGTCGCTGCATAGATCAAGTTGGTGTAAAATTGCATTATTTTGTCCAACTGTAAAAAAGAGACCCTTTGATGAAAGTGCTGGGCCTGGTATCGTACAATATTTTACCGGCTAAGATCGGTGGCCAAAAGGATATAGCGTTATTCTATAAGTATTTCAGCCGGTTCGTATCATTGGTTTGTGTTACTACCCGAAGCAACCAGCCTGCCGCTGCTGAAGGTTACGAAGTACTGAACATCCTGTCCGACTCTCCTGCCCGCTACGCCAATCCTGCTTATTTCTTTACACTAAAAAAGCTTATAAAAAAGCGTCAGATCACCCACCTGGAGCTGGAGCATCCCTATTACGGCTGGCTGGCAGTAATGCTGAAATGGTTTACCGGCGTAAAGCTCATTGTACACTCCCATAATATAGAGGGTTTGCGTTTTAAAACACTGGGCAAATGGTGGTGGAAGGGATTGTGGTGGTACGAAAAATGGGTACACCGGCAGGCCGATTACAGCTTTTTCAAACAGGATGATGACCGCACCTATGCTATCCGGCATTTTGGCCTTGCCGGTCAAAAATGTATTACCACCACCTATGGTATTGAGTGGGATACGCCCCCCCCGGCTGCTGAAAAGCAGGCAGCCAGGAATACCCTGCTGCAGCAACATGGCATTCCCGCGCATCACCGGTTATTACTGTTCAACGGGGCATTCAACTACTTACCCAACCTCAATGGCCTGCGACATATCATCAACCAGATCAACCCTGCCTTGCAGACCATAGCCGGTTTTGAGTATACCATCCTTATCTGCGGAAAAGATATTCCCGCCGAATTAACCAGTCAACAGTACCCCCATATTCATTTTGCCGGCTTTGTTCCTGACATCTCCCTGTACTTTATAGGGGCAGATGTGTTCCTGAATCCTGTGGTGGAAGGCGGTGGCATCAAGACCAAGCTGGTAGAGGCATTGGGCCATAATATGAATGCTGTGTCTACTTACAATGGGGCCATTGGCGTAGATCCTGCTATTTGTAATGGCAAACTGGTGATCACAGATGATCAGCTTACCGGATTTGCCCAGGCAGTGGTAAAAGCCGCCCAATATGAGGCCAGCATACCGGATGAGTACTTCCGGCACTTTTACTGGGGCCATATTGCACAAAAAGCAGCCCTGTATATTGGAATGAAATAACCTGACTTGGACAGATCAACCAGCAATCCCCCACATGGGATAAATTATTGCCCGGTTGCTATAAAAATTGCATTATTTTGCCCTTCTGTTAACTGAAACAACATGAACAAAACGCTTTGGCAACGGCTAACGCCGCATCTGATAGCAATAGCTATATTTTTTGTAATATCCTTTGTGTATTGCTTACCTGTTTTTAAAGGTGAAGTACTGGGTGGGCATGATGCAGTAGGCTGGAAGGCCATGTCCAAACAGTCATTTGAATTCAAAGAAAAACATGGTCATTTACCATTATGGAGCAATAGCATGCTCAGCGGCATGCCGGCGTATCAGATAGCCATGGAGTCCAAATATAATGTGACACTTGCTCAATTGCATCATGTATTTACCCTGTTTCTCCCTGAACCTGCCGGATTGTTCTTCCTTTCCTGCATTGGATTTTATATACTCTGTATTGTTCTTGGGGCCAGACCTGCTCTGGCCATATTGGGCTCAGTAGGCTATGCATTCGCTTCTTATAGTGTGGTCATTGTGGCCGTAGGGCATATCAGTAAATTTGCTTCAATGGGGTATGCGCCTGCATTTTTAGCAGGGCTGGTACTGCTTTCACAGCGAAAGTATGTATTAGGATTTATGGTCACCCTATTGTTTACCACCTGCCTGTTGTTCCAGAACCACCTGCAGGTAGTATATTATACTTTTCTGATCGCAGCTTTTTTTGCCATTGCTTATTTGGTCGATGCTATAAGGCAAAAACAAATAAAACCCTTTTTTATTAGTGGAGGGCTGGCCCTTATTGCTGTGGTAATAAGTATAGCTGCTTATGCGATCGTATTACTCCCCACCAAGGATTATGTTAAAGAAACCATGCGTGGTGGCCGTTCCGAATTAACGCCCCTGGATAAAGCCAATAAATCAACAGGAGGCCTGGATAAGGATTATGCGTTTACCTGGAGTTATGGCATTCCTGAAACCTTCACATTTATTGTTCCCCGTATATATGGAGGCAGTTCTCCAAGTGTACTGGACAACCAATATGTTAATGAATTAGGCGATAATTCTAAAGTAGCCAGGGTCTTTGCCGAAAAAACAGGCATGCCGGAAGACCAGGCCAATGAATTTGCCAAGCAATATTCACCTTATTGGGGTGCGCAGCCCAGCACATCCGGTGCTGTTTACCTCGGAGCTATTATCTGTTTCTTATTCATTGTAGGACTTGTATTCTACAGAGAATGGCATTTAGCCTGGATCATCGCCGCTACCCTATTGGGTATATTACTGGCCTGGGGTAGTAATTTTAAAGCCTTGAATTACTTTTTGTTCGACCATCTTCCCTATTATAACAAGTTCAGGGCCCCTTCCATAGCATTGATCATTCCCCAGTTAACCGTTCCGCTATTGGCTGTACTCGGTTTGAACGAACTGTTGAATGGTAAATATGACACCGCAGTACGCTGGAAAAAATTCAAACAGTCCCTTTACATAACAGGAGGTTTGTTTGCCATATTGATCGCCATGTATTTTTCGCTGGACTATAAAGGCCCTAATGATAGCGCCATTGCGGAAAATCTTTCAGGCGGCATGTTACAACAAATTGCACAGGGCAAACAGCCCACTCCGGAAATGCAGCAGGAGGCTAATTCCTTTGGCAGATCAGTGGTAAATGCATTAAAAGACGACCGTAGTTCCTTATTTGGTGGCGATCTGTTGCGTTCTGCAATTTTTATCCTGTTGACTGCTGGTTTACTGGCCTATTATCTCAGGAAGAACATTTCAAGCCAGATAGTAGCTATCGGTATTGTAGTCTTATCTGCCATCGACCTCTTTGGCGTGGATCTGCGGTACCTGTCAGGTAAGAACTACCATCCTGCTGAGGAATCCACCGAACTGGCTCCTAACAGGGCCGATCTGCAAATAAAGCAGGATACAGGCTATTACAGGGTACTCGACCAATCAGGTGGCAATCCCTTCCTGGATACAAGAGCTTCCTATTTCCACAATTCAGTAGGCGGGCAACACCCTGCCCGCTTGAGCCTCTATGATGACCTTATTCAGCGGCAACTCTCCAGGGGGAATATGCAGGCGTACAACATGCTGAACACGAAGTACTTCATTGTGGTCAATCCGCAAGACAGACAACCCATGGCCCAATTGAATCCGGAAGCCCTGGGCCCATGCTGGCTGGTTAAGTCCATCAGGTATGTGAACAATGCTGATGAAGAAATGAACGCCCTGGACAACTTTAACCCCAAAGACACTGTACTGATCGATAAAAGAGAACAGGCGAAGGTTACATTTGCCCCTCAATTTGATTCTACAGCTTCTATCAGATTCGTACAGAACCTCAACGATAAGATCAATTATGAGTTCAGTGCATCCGCTAACCAATTTGCAGTTTTCAGTGAGATCTATTATCCGGCCGGCTGGAAAGCATACATTGATGGAAAAGAAACACCGATCGTACGCGTAGACTATGCTTTGCGCGGATTGCCAATACCTGCAGGAAAACATAGCATTGAATTCCGTTTCGAGCCGAAGGATTTTACATTGGGAGATACTATTTCATTGATTGCAGGGATTATTTCTATCCTGATCTTGCTGGGCGGAAGCTGGTATTTGTGGAAGCAAAACAAACCCAAAGCCTAACATTGATATTTACCGCATGAGGATCATTATAACAGGTGTAAACGGGTTCGTAGCCAGGCATTTTTTGTCCTTTTTACAAACCCAACCAGGCCAGTTTACAGTATTGGGTTTAGGCAGGACTGATGAAAGTATTGACCTGCAGGCCCTGGCTCCCTTGCAAATGCAATACATAAAAGTAGATCTCCTTAACCGCGAACATGTAGGTGAAATACTTAAAAACTTTCAACCGGAATACCTGTTGCACCTTGCTTCATTCAGCAGCGTGGGGCACAGCTGGAAGCATCCCAACGAAAGCTTCGTTAACAATACCAATATTTTTTTGAACCTGGTAGACCAGATACGTATCAACAATATCAACTGCCGTATCTTATCTATCGGGTCCAGTGAAGAATATGGCAACGTATCCGTCAGTAGCTTACCACTTACAGAAAACAGTCCGTTAAACCCTATAAGCCCCTACGCGGTAGCGCGGGTGTCTCAGGAAATGATCTCCAGGATATATGCCGATGGCTATGGAATGGACATCATCATGACGCGATCTTTTAACCATATTGGCCCGGGACAAAAAAATGTCTTCGTCGTCTCCTCATTTGCCAAACAATTGGTGCACATTGCTACACATGCCGAAGCAGAGAAAAAGGTCGTAACAGGCGACCTTAGCATTATCAGGGATTTTGTAGATGTAAGAGATGTGGTAAAAGCGTATTATATGCTTTTAAAAGAAGGGAAAAAGGGAGAAGTATATAATATCTGTTCCGGAAAAGGCATTTCCTTGAAGGAGGTTATCGAAAAGATGTGTTCCTTGCTGGGACTTCAAATAGTTTTGGAACAAGATACAGCATTGATCAGGCCCAATGACAATAAAATCATTATTGGCAGTGCTGCAAAAATTAATCAACTCACCGGCTGGCAGCCCGATATCGCTATCGATCAAAGCCTGGCTGATATCATTGACTGGTGGAAAGTGAATGCCTGATTATTGCATCGCTTTCTGCATGCAATCCCAAAGCAGGTTGGCCGTTTTATCCCAGGAAAATAATTGCTTCCGTTCAAAGCCTTTTTTTACCAGTTGCGCACAGAGGTCATCCTTATTTTCATACAGCCTGATCAGGCCCCGTGTAATACTATCCACGTCAAAAGGATCGGCATATACCGCAGCGTCGCCCGCTACTTCCGGTAATGAGGTTGCCCTGGCCGCCAGTACTGGCACACCGGCTTCAAAAGCTTCCACGATCGGCAATCCAAAGCCTTCAAATACAGGAACAAAACTTAAAGCATAAGCTGCGCCTAATGCTTCTTTCAATTCCTCATCACTTAACCTGCCCACAAAATTGATATCCTGTTTATAAGGACTTGTTTCATAAGTAGCAACCATCGCTTCATTGTCCCAAAGCATTTTGCCTGCCACTACCAGTTTAAAACTACTGCCCGTCCCGGCTTTAAATTGATTAAATGCCTGCAACAAGCGGTGCATATTCTTGCGGGGATGCATCGAACCTACAAAGAAAAAATAAGGCTGCCCATTGCTGTATTTTTCACGTACCGCCAGCTTCTTTTCCTCGGGCAGTACATAAAAATTACTGTTAATGCCACAGGACACCATATCGATCCTGTCCGGATCTATTTTGTAAGTGGATACAATGTCTGCTTTACTGTACTCAGATATCGTAGCGATACGTGTTGCTTTTCTCGCAAACCGTTTAAAAAAGAACCGGTAGTGCAAGCGGTTTTTCAGCGCCAGGTTCTCCGGGTAGTGTTCAAAATTAAGATCGTAAATCACTGGCACCTGCTTGCAACTGCTGGCGAGGGATAAAAAACCTTCTGCTGACAAAAACAGGTCAGGTTTCAGTTTCCATAGTACAAAAGGCAGGATGAACTCCATGTATAATACATACAAAACAGGATGACGATAAGGAGGGAAAACCTTTTTAATGCTGGCGTTCTTAAAATCAAAATAGGGCTCCGTAAAATTCTTATCGCACAACAGTACAAAAGACACCTCCGGATTATTTTTTATGATACGGGGTAAGGTATTGATGGTAAAATAACCAATACCATCCAGTTGTTTACTCCGCAGTACCCAGCAATTGACTACAATTTTCATCTCATTATTTTTTATCCGGTAGAATGCAAAGAGGCCCTCTTGATCCGTATGGCTAGGGGTTTACTATTTTCCGGTAGATATAAAATAAATACCTGGTCACAGCATTATTGTCAATAGCTATTGCCAGTTTTATTCTTTTTACCTGCCGGGGCTTAAATACATCACCTAGCCCTAATTGCTCAGCTGCCGCTGTACACCTGTCAACAAATTGCGCTACGCGCCAGGGACGGTTTTTCAAAGAAGTTTTTAACAGCCGGTGCGACAGGCTTTCACAATAATAAAGCAACATACCATTGCCATAATTAGCAACCACCTGCCGAAACTTATCCTCTTTGCTCATTAATTCCTTAAGCAGATCAGTATAATGCAGGAACGCCTCCTGGTATCTAACGCCATTGGTGACCCGGGAAACACTTTGATGAAGGCGGTAAGAAAAGCAGGTTTCTGACGTAGTTGCTTTGTAGCCTATAGAGGAAAGCCTTATCCATAGCTCATAATCGGCAAACAGCAAATTAGGATAGTGCATGGGTATACCTCTCAGCTGATCATAATCTGTACTCCGCATCATGTAACCGGTTCCCATGCTGTCAAGGGTACGCGCCATGTGACAGGCCAAAAATTCGTAGCCATATTGTACTTCATCCATTGGCAGGGAATGCCTTACGAATTTACCAGCTGAATCAATGTATAAGAAGTGAGATTGATATAAGCTTGCTCCCGGATGTTTCCTGATCAATTCATCCATTACCTGTAAGTAATTGGGATGCAATAAGTCGTCATGACCAATCATGGTCATGAATTCGTTTTTAGGAATATCTATAATCCTTCCCCAGTTCTCTTCTATCGTCAGTGAAGTTTCGGAACGATAAATGGTAATACGACTATCCTGCAGGGAGGCGATCCATTCGGGCGTGCCATCTGTACTGCAATTGTCTAATACCAGTACATTGAAATCCTGCAAGGTTTGAGTTAGTATGCTGTTAATACATTCCTTTACATAGGCCCCGCCATTTCGGACAGGCAAAACAACACTATATCGGTATTGGGGAATCACTTATGGTTGAGCTTTGGCCTTTGTGTATTTTTGTTTCCAGAATACGATCTTATCATGCAAAGAAGGGAAATTAGATAGCAGGTAATACTTAGTCTTGTAGGGTTTCATGAAAGGAAGCTGGAAAACCTTTTTTTCAAGCGCCCGCAGGTCCTTTACATTGTTATGGTCACCCATGTACCCACTATATTTTACAAGGAAATTCAGGTGCCTCACAATCCACACAGCTGTAAAATGCTGCATATCTTTCTTGATTTCCGGCCAATACTTTAAATGAGACAGTCGCGCAGAAATATACTCCATAAAGTTGGGACCTAATAACAGCAATTGTTCATTTTGGGCCCTGCCGAAATTTTGCTTGTGTAATGTTTGATGCCCGAGTGCCCTGTTAATTACAATACATCCTGAGTGAGCACCCATCAGGACCATATAGGCATAATCGCCTAAGAAAGCAGTTCCATAATCAGGCACTCCTCCCATTTCAATCAACACTTCCCTTTTCACAATGATAGTCGACCATAAATAGTTAGGGAACATACCCAAATTGAAAAATGATTTCAGGAAGCTTTTGCTATCAAATACCTGTACGTCATCAACTGATCGGTGAGCCAGGCAAGAGTTAACTCCTACTTTGCATTGATAAAAGTCGGCCAAATCAGGTTCAGTGCAAAACCAGTTACATCCGCCCATATACATCCCATAACCGGGATGCTTTTCAGTTAGCTTAATAAGTGTTTCGAGCATATCGGGATACACGGGGTCATCATCAGCTATCATTACAATATATTCTCCCGACGATCTTTCGATGCTTTTATTGAAGCTCCAGATCATGCCCCGGTTTTCAGCATTGGGAAAGTACTTAAACCGCTCATCAAAGCTTTCAACGATGGATCTTCCACTTTGTTCAGGATCATTATCTGACACAATAACCTCAAAATCCGGGAATGACTGTATGCGTACGCTTTCAAGGGTTTTCCTTAAATGCTCGTATCGTTTAAAGGTGGTAAAACAAAAACTAACTTTTGGCTTCCTTTGCATAACTAATTGATTCTTTTTAAATATCCCTCTGGCGCCACACTGATCAATAATTTGTTATCGATAGCCGTATCAATAACGAAATCCGGATACTGTTCCAGGAACTTCCATACAGCCGTTTTGGGATTATCGCCTTTCGACCAGGCCCTGCCGGGCAGGTAATTATCTGGCAGGTCTTCTACAATGGTATCGAATACGACCAGGTAAGATCCTTTAGTCACAAAGGGGGCATACAATTCAAGTTCCTGCCATACGTGGTCATGTGTATGGTTGGAGTCGAGACAAACCAACACAGTTTGCTTACCCGCAGCATAGGTCTTTACTTCTTCTACCAGATTTTTGTCAACAGAAGAACCCTGGATCATTTTGATCCTTTTAAACATAGGATGATTTTCTATCTCCTTTCTGTTGTGCTCGCGTATGTCGATATCGATCCCAAGTACTTCCCCTTTTCCAATGAGTTCAAGCAAAGAAGCATAATAGATCAAAGAGCCGCCATGAGCAATACCCGTTTCAATGATCAGGTCGGGTTTTATCTCCCAGATAATTTCCTGCATGGCAATCATGTCCTGGGGATATTGTATAATGGGGCGCCCCATCCAGGAGAAATTATAAGAATACTGAGCTTTGTTGGACTCTTCAATAAAGGTGCTGGCCGAAGCCTTCAATTCATTGTTGCCGGAATTGGAAGCAATGCGTTGCATTCTTTCTTCTACAAATGCCTGAATAGGATTACTCATTGTCTAAAATTGATTTTAACTTTTGAACATCACCCCAAAAATGCATGGGCTCATAATCGGGATAAGGATAATAGCCAAGGTTAAGGGTTATTTGTCGGTTGGTATTGTTTAAATAATGCTCTACCAGTTGTTTTACTGTTATTGGAACACCGCTGGCACAGTTAATAATGCCGGTTACTTTTTGTTGTAAAGCAATCCTTACAATGTATGCCGCCACCTGTGTTACAGGCAGGTAATCACGGGTTTGCTCTCCCCCGCTCATATTAAAGACCGTATCACCATTCGCCAGCGCCTTTTCCAGCTGCGACAACAGGGAATTAGGACTTTGGCCTTTCCCGTACATATAGAATAAGCGCACCCATTTCAAGCTCCCTGCATACTCCCGTACCAACCCCTCTGCATACTTCCTAAGTTCATCCTTTGCTTTTGCATACGGATTGTCGGGCAGCGAGGGCAGCGTTTCCTTCAGCACTCCTTCCTGCATACCATACTCAAAGCAGGTTCCGGTGACTGTAATATCAGTAAGACCATTAACGGCCAGGTTGTGCAGGAATGCCTGATGACGCGGCAGGTTGTCAGTAAGATGAAATGCCGACCGGTAATTGGGCAACCCTTCCCAGGCCAGGTGAATAATAGTATCTGGCCGGCCAAAGAACTCCACATAGTTGACAGCAGCATCAAATTGATCAAGCTGGAAAGGTATGTATTGTACAGCGCTGAACCAGGGAAAAGCAGCTGCTTTTCCGGCATTGGCCGATGTAGCAGTTACACGGCAACCTTGTGCCAGCAGTGCTTCCACCACATAGTTGCCTATAAACCCCGTTGCGCCGGTAACCAGTACATGTTTCATACCAATTATAAGATTTCCACTGCAGGAATAGGGATTACAAATTGGCCATTCCAGTCCTTTATATAAGCCAGCTGCTTCGTGATCTCCTCTTTCAGGTTCCAGGGTAAAATGATCACATAATCAGGGCGGGCGCTCTTCAGTACAGATTCCGCTACTACCGGAATATGACTGGCAGGCAACCATTTCCCTTGCTTATGCGGGTTCGCATCTACCACAAAATCGATCAGGTCGTATTTTACACCACAGTAATTAAGCAGCGTATTGCCTTTGGCAGCTGCACCATAGGCTGCTACTTTTTTACCGGCTTTCTTTTGTTCGATCAGGAAAGTAAGCAGATCAAACTTCACCTTCAGGGCCTTTTGCTGAAAATTATCGTAATAGTCCAGGCCTTTCATGCCTTTCTCTTCTTCTTTCTTTAGTAAGCCCGCAACCCGTTCAGACACTGCTTTAGTGGTATCTTCTTTGTGTTTCGCGTATATCCTTAAAGAGCCTCCATGCGTAGGGATCTCTTCCACATCAAACATTTCCAGCCCCTGTGAAGCGAAGATCTGTTGTACCGTATAAAAGGACAGGTAAGAAAAATGCTCGTGGTAAATGGTATCAAACTGGTTATTATCTACCAGCTGCATTAAATGCGGAAATTCCATCGTAATAACGCCGGCAGCATTCAATAGGATCTTCATACCACCTACAAAATCAAGAATATCGGGTACATGAGCCAGCACGTTATTACCCAATAAGAGATCCGCTTTTATGTTTTTGGCTGCCAGTTCTGTTGCCAGGCGAACGCCAAAGAAGTCCACTACCGTATTAATGCCTTTTCCGATAGCCACCTCTGCTGTATTGGCCGTAGGTTCAATACCCAATACCGGAATGTTTTTCTCCTGGAAATATTGAAGCAGGTAGCCATCATTGGAAGCCACCTCTACCACCAGCGAATGGGCATGGTAGCCAAAACGCTCAGTCATGAGATCCGTATACTTGCTGGCATGTTCCAGCCAGCTTTTGGAATAGGAAGAAAAATATACATAGTCGCTGTTAAAGATCGCGTCCGACTTTTTATATTCATCCACCTGCACCAGGAAACACTGATGACAGGTATATACTTTAAGCGGATAAAAAGTTTCCGGTTCATTCAACTGTGCGGCTGTCAAAAAAGAATTGGAAGCCGGCGAATTGACCAGATCAATAAAAACGTGCTTAAGTTCAGTTTTGCAAAATCTGCATTGCATACTCAAATTCCTTTGAAATGTTCATTAAGGTAAGGGTGACTGGCATCCCTCGCTGATAAATTATTTACCGGTAAAGGCCAGGTAATACCAATTGCCGGATCATCATATCGTATACCGCCTTCAGAGCCAGGCGCATAGGCTGCTGAATGATGGTAGATCAATTCGCAATTATCTGTCAATGTTTGAAAGCCATGTGCAAACCCTTCCGGGATATACAGCATCTTCCTGTTCGCGGCGGAAAGCTCTACTCCTGTCCATTGCAAAAAGGTAGGAGAATCTTTCCTGATATCAACGATCACATCAAAGATGGCACCTGCTATACAGCGTACCATTTTTATTTCCCTGAATGGGGGCAACTGAAAATGCATCCCCCTTACTGTACCCGTATGAGTAGTAAAGGAATGATTGAGCTGCACCCATTCCTGTGCATGTCCTATCTGTTGAAACTCATTTTTACAATAAAACCGGGCAAACCAGCCCCGCTCATCACTGAATGGTTCCAGGTCGATGACATAACTACCTGCCAGCGAAGTGGGGGTAAATATCATAGATCGAGGTATTCATTGATTTGGTGAAATGCATAGGCAGCCTGTTGCTCTACGGGCTGCTTGTACCATGCCAGCGTCCAGTCAATTGCTTTTGCGGCGTCCAGCTTTGGTTTCCAGCTAAGCTCCCGGATAGCACGGTTGATATCCAGCTTTAGCAATCCGGCTTCATGAGGCTGCTCCTGGCCCGACATATCTTTCCAGCTACCACTACCCCATGCATGGATGGCTGTTTCTACCAGTTGCCCTACCGTGAGGTGATCATTGGGCAATGGGCCAAAATTATACGGCCTTGAATACTGTACCGGGTCATTGTTTAATAAGCCTCCCAATACCAGGTAACCAGTAAGCGGTTCCAATACATGTTGCCAGGGACGCACCGCTTTGGGATTGCGTACCTCGATGGCTTGTTGCTTCTGCAAAGCCCTTACAATATCCGGGATAATGCGGTCTTCACTCCAATCGCCTCCGCCAATAACATTTCCGGCCCTTGCGCTGGCGATAGCTTTACCATGACTTGCTACGCTGGCAGGATTGAAAAAACTGCTGCGAAAAGCATTCACTACCAGTTCCGCACAGGCTTTACTGGCACTGTAGGCGTCGTAGCCGCCCAGCGTATCTTCTTCCTTATACAGGATATGCTGTTCTTTATTCTCGTATACTTTATCCGTAGTAATGACTACGATAGTGCAGGGATGAGCAAACCGGTGTGCAGCTTCCAGCAGGCTGGCAGTACCTGTGACATTAATATCAAAGGTTTCCGTGGGTTGCTGATAAGACCTGCGCACAAGCGGCTGCGCTGCCAGGTGAAATATATAATCAGGCTGAAAGTCTGCAATAGCTGTCTGTAGTTTATCTCTTTCGCGGATGTCTGCCAGTATGGTATCAGCCAGTTGTAAAGGCGCCAGTACATCAAACAGGCCATTGCGATAAGCAGGCGGCAGACTATATCCTTTGACGGTAGCCCCCAGCTTGTGCAGTAATGCCATTAACCAGGCGCCTTTAAAGCCGGTATGACCGGTTATAAAGACCTTTTTGTTGTTGTAATAGGTGTTCAGTTGGGCCCTGCTTACCATACTTTCCATTTTGCCTGATTAGTTTGCCACAATGACTCCAGTTCCAGTTTATCGCGCATGGCATCCATGCATTTCCAAAAACCACTGTGTTTGAAAGCTCTTAACTGCTGGTCTTTCGAAAGGTTTTCCAGCGGCGCATCTTCCCACATCACATCGTCCACATCGCCCTCCAGGTAGTTAAACACAGCTGGTTTCAACACAAAGAACCCGCCATTGATCCACTTGCCATCGCCTTTGGGTTTTTCTTTGAAATTGAGCACTTCCCCATCGTCACCCAGGTCCATACCGCCAAAACGGGCTTCCGGCTGTACAGCCGTCACTGTGGCCACCTTTCCATGCGACCGGTGAAAGGCCAATAGTTGCTTCAGGTCAACATCCGCTACCCCATCGCCATAGGTCAACATAAACTCTTCATTACCAATATACTTTTGCACTCTTTTCAACCTTCCGGCTGTTTTGGTATTCAGACCTGTATCGACCAGCGTTACTTTAAAGGATTCTGCGGCTGTATAGTGTACATCCAGTGTGTTTTTCCCCAATTCAATGGTGATGTCGGAGTTATGCAAATAATATTGCATAAAATACTCCTTGATTAGAAAACCTTTGTATCCCAGGCAGATGATAAATTCATTGAAGCCATATTGACTATATATCTTCATGATATGCCACAACATAGGCTTACCACCAATTTCAACCATTGGTTTGGGCCTGGTATCCGTTTCCTCTGCCAACCGGGTACCCAATCCACCTGCAAAAATGACTACTTTCATAATAGTTAAAAGTTGCGCAAAACTAAATTATTTCGGCTATTAATGGCCCCACCTACCATTTAATTTATTGATAACCAATTTCAGCATTATTATTCTCAATACTGTATTTTTACCGCTAAACCACAGCAGCGATCAGATCAAGTAAGCTTAATCATGGGGCAGATACGCAAACAAGTTATTCAATCCTCTTTTCTTTCCTATATCGGATTCGGAATTGGCGCCATTAACACCTATTTTTTTACCAGAAAGGGCATCTTCACCCCAGAGCAATATGGCCTTACCCAGGTGATCATTAGTTTGTCACAGATCCTGGCCCCACTAGCTACCCTGGGAATGACTTCTTTTATTAATCGCTTCTTTCCTTATTATTTCGGGCACCTGGCCCACAGGAAAAACGATATGCTCACCATTGCGATCATATTTAGCGCTATTGGAGCCGTATTGGTATTTGCCGGCTGTTTTATTTTTGAGCCATTTGTCATCAGGAAATTTAATGACAGATCGCCATTGTTGGTAGAATTCTATTACTGGTCCTTGTTATTTTCCTTCTTTTATATGTGCTTTACCATCCTCGAAAGCTATATGGGGGCGTTAAAGAAAACAGTGTTGCCCAATTTCCTGAAGGAAACCGCCTACCGGATTTGTGTACTGACCCTTATTGTATTGTATATATTCAAGGTTATTCCTTTCGGCACCTTCGTAGTACTTTTTTGTTGCACCTATTTGCTGATCGTTGGCATTATAACGGGTTATTTGTTGTTGACCAAACAACTTTATCTGGCTACCAGTTTTAGCAGCGTAACCCGGAGGCTGAAAAAAAATGTTTCAGTGTATGTGGGTTATGTTTATACTGGCACGGTGATCACCAATATAGCCCGGCAGATCGATACCCTCGCCCTGGCGGGGGGCAAAGGCGGCCTGAATGATACGGGTATTTATTCTTTGAACCAGTTTGCAGCCGCCATCCTGCAGGTACCCTACCGCGGATTACAGGCTATTGCCGGCCCCCTGATTGCAGAACATTGGAAGAATAAGAATACTGCAGAAATAGAACGTATTTATAAGCGGTCTTCTATCAATTTGCTATTGATCGGTAGTTTTCTTTTCATCAATATCTGGCTTAATTATGATGACGGACTGAAAGCTATCCACCTGGATAGCAGGTTTGCAGAAGGCAAAACAGTTTTTCTCCTGTTGGGTCTGTACAATGTATTTGAACTGGGCACCGGCACCAATTCTGTATTGATCGGCACTTCCCCCGCCTGGCGTTTTGAATTTTATGCAGGCGTCATCCTATTGGCATTTTCAATTCCCCTGAATATCTACATGGCCCTGTACGTGAACATGGATGGCGTAGCCCTGGCTACAGCAGGCACGCTTGTCCTGTATAATATATGCCGGCTGGTATTTATCAAATACCGGTTCAATATGTGGCCATTCACGATGAAAACCTTATACGCCCTGTTACTCGTAACTGGCAGCTACCTGCTTACCTGGTTGCTGCTGGGAAACTTACATAACATCGCGGGCATCCTGTTGCGGTCAACCCTCTTCTCCGTCCTGTTCTTTGCCGGTGTTTTCTACTTACAGCTTACCCCCGATCTGCCCCAGTTTCTGGCGGTAGTAAAGAAAAGGCTGAACCGGAAAAAATAACATCTGTTACACGGTTTTGCCCTAAAAGTGCACACTTATATCCCAAAATGACGCACTTACGGGTTTGTGTAGGAGCAAATCCAATTATTAGCTATATTGCCAGGGAACTCCCTAACCCTGCCAACCCAATGATGCGCTTTTCGCTGACCTTGACCTTTATACTGCTTTTTCATGCCTTTTCATTTAGCCAGGCAACCACAGTGGCCGGTTTTAGCACCCCAGACACCGTGTGCATCACAAACCCCGTTAATATTACCAATACAACTGTTGGCGCCAGCAGCAATTTCTGGAATTTTTGCGTGGCTGATATCAACCAGGCGCCAACAGGCGTAAACCTGGGCAATGTGGGCGGCAATTTATCCGCCCCTGTCTTTATGGACTACGTTTTTGACAACAACAATTACTATGGGTTTTCTATCAACTTCAATCCTGGCAACCTGATCAGATATGATTTCGGCAACAGCCTCCTCAATACCCCCACCACAGTGAACATGGGCAATTTTGGCGGTATAATCCCCCCCGTAAACAGTGCAGAGGGAATTCAGGTAGTAAAAAATGAAGGACGCTGGTATGCCATCATTGTAGGTGGATATATCGGAGGTAATCCCCCCAGGGTACTGAAAATAGATTTTGGACCAACTATCACCAATCCATCGCCTGCGGCAACAGATTGGGGAAACCTTGGCAATATGAATCAACCGATTGACCTGCATGTTTTCCAGGAAAACAGCAATTGGTATGGATTGACCGTCAATGCAGATAACAATTCCATTACGCGTTTTGAATTTACCAATAGCTTTAATAACACCCCTACGGGAACCAACCTGGGCAATATCGGCAACCTCGCTTATCCGACCGGTATTTTTGCGATCAATGACAATGGTGTCTGGAGAGCGTTTATTACCAATGCCGGCGATAAATCAAGGGCAGGCGGGGTGTTTTCATTAACAAGACTTGACTTTGGTTCCTCATTGCTCAACGTACCTACCGGTGTAAATCTTGGCAATCCCGGCAATGTATTACAACACCCGAGGGACATTAGTATCATTAAGTCATGCGGACAGATCATCGGTTTCGCAGTAAATGGACATTTAAATGACCGGTCGCTGGTAAAACTTGATTTTAACAATAACCTTTCCAGCATACCGGTAGCGAATTCTTTAGGGAACATAGGTAACCTCGGCTTTCCGCATTCGATCTCTAAATTATTCCGCGTAAACGAAGACCTCTATAGTTTCATCACCAATGTTGATAACAATACGGTTACCAGGCTACGCTTTACCGGATGTACCAATGCCAGTATTCCCAACTCAACAGCTCAGAACCCGCCACCCATTACTTACAACACACCAGGCACCTACAATATTAACCTCACCGTAGATGATGGATTACCCACCCAATCGGCCTTTTGCAGACAGGTGGTAGTATTGCCGGCACCTGTAGCATCGCCCACGCAGCGCATTCAACTTTGTACAGGCACCAATAATATCAGGATTGGCACAGGGACAAAACAATCCACTTATTTATGGAATACAGGCGCTACTACTGACTCTATCGATGTAAGTGCCGCCGGAACCTACTGGGTACAGATCAACCGGTTTGGCTGTTCCGTCACTGATACGGTTATTGTAAAAGCCAGTAGCTGTATGGTCGCCGCTGCCTTCACAGCTCCGGACACCGTTTGTGTTAAGAACCCCGTTACAATTACCAATACCTCAGTAGGCGCCAGTTCCTGGTTCTGGAACTTTTGTGTAGGCAATCTTAACAATCCTCCTGTAGGAACTAACCTGGGCAATATTGGCAATGCCATGTCCAAACCTGTATATATAGATTACGTCGAAGACAATGGGCAGTATTATGGATTTGTTAGTGATAACCAAAACGGGAAATTATTCCGGTTGGACTTTGGCAACAACCTGCTCAATACGCCCACATTGACCGACTTAGGTACCATGGGAGTTCTTACAATCAGTGCAGAGGGTATCCAGGTCATCAAAAATGAAGGTAAATGGTATGTGCTGATAGTAGGTGGTGAGCCCGCCATAGGGGTAACGCCTTTTATAGTAAAAGTGGAATTGGGCGCCAATATCACCAATCCCAACCCCGTAGCTACCAATTGGGGCAACCTGGGCAATATGCAGTACCCGCATGATCTCTATGTATTCAATGATGGCCCCAACTGGTATGGCCTGACAGTAAATACCAACAACAATACAATAACACGGTTTAATTTCACGAATAGTTTTTCCAATACACCCACTGCTGTTAATCTTGGTAATATTGGCAACCTGGTAGGTCCAACAGGCATTCATGCCATTATTGACAATGGCAACTGGTATGCTTTTGTCACAAATGCCAATGGATCAACCATCACAAGACTGAATTTTGGCAATAGCCTCCTCAATACACCTACAGGACAAAATCTCGGCAATCCCGGAGGCGTATTTCAAAAACCCTGGGACATATACCTCATCAAATTTTGCGGAGACCTGCTGGCTTATGTACTCGATGCCAATGGCTTCCTGGCAAAGCTCGATTTTAATAATTCCATTACCAATAATGCCCCCGCTGTGCAAAACTTTGGCAATATTGGTAACATGAACTTTCCCCATTGCCTCTCAAAAATATTCAGGGATGGCGCAGATCTTTATACGTTTGTACCGAATGTAAATAACAGCAGCCTCAGCAGGATACGGTTCCCGGGCTGTACCAATGCCAGCATACCCAATTCAACAGCTGAAAATCCGCCGCCTGTTACTTATAATACACCCGGCACCTATAATATCAACCTCACCATAGATGATGGCTTGCCCACTCAGGCTACTTATTGCAAACAGGTAGTGGTACTGCCTGCCCCGGTGCAATCACCTACCCGGTATGCTACCCTATGCTCCGGCGAAACGATCAAAATTGGAAGTGCTGCAAAAAAAGTCAAATACCTGTGGAACACAGGCGCCACTACTGATTCAATAGACATTACCCAACCCGGTACTTATTGGGTAGAGATCAATAGTTTTGAATGTAAAGCAACAGACACCTTCAAGGTAAACTTAAAAAGCGTGTCCGACTTTGGATTCAAACAGGATGTTTGCAACCCCTACTCCGTACAGTTTTTTAATGCAGGCGCCGGTACTGCCAATCCCTGGTGGGATCTGGGCGATGGAACGATTATCTCAGGTGGTCTGGCACAAAGCCATACCTACACGGCATTTGGAGATTATAAGGTGCGGTTTAGTGTATCGGATGGAGTATGTACCGATACCGTCACCAAGATAATTGCCATCAAGGTAGTAAAAGAAGATATTGTTCTTACACCCGATACCGTAATTTGCGACGGCACCACCAAGCAACTGCGGGCCGCGCCAGGCTTGAGCTATTGCTGGTTTCCCGCTACCAACCTGGATAATCCTTCGGCACAGAATCCGGTGACAAATACACTCCAGGATATCACCTATTACCTCCGTACCGAAGCCACGGGTACAAACCTTATTACCAACGGTGATTTCTCGGGCGGCAATACCGGCTTTGTATCCCAATATAATTTCGCCACCCCCAATATTACCGAAGGTCAGTATTTTGTTGGAAGCAGTCCACAGGCCTGGAATCCACTATTGAGCGCTTGCACCGACCATACCACGGGCAGCGGTAATATGATGTTGATCAATGGAGCGCCTGTACCGGATGTGGGTGTGTGGACACAAACGATTACTGTAGCTCCCAATACCAACTATGCATTCTCTACCTGGATACAGGCATTATATCCGCCCAATCCAGCCATTCTGCAGTTCTCTATCAATGGGAAAGAAATTGGTACCCAGATCACCGCTTCTTTACCCACCTGCACCTGGTCACAATTCTATACTGTCTGGAATTCAGGCAACAATACCACGGCCACTATTTCAATTCTTAATAAGAACACCCAAATACAAGGCAATGACTTTGCCTTAGATGATATATCCTTCGCCCCTGTATTTATTAAACAAGATAGTGTGGTCGTCAAAGTAGAGAAGCCTGTGGTTAAAACGCAGGGAGATACTACCCTCTGTAAGGATAAACCTGTTACCTTGTTTACTACAGGGGCTGCTACCTATACCTGGTCTCCGGCTACCGGTTTATCGGATCCCGGCGTTGCAAATCCCATCGCAACACCCGTCGCCGCCACTCAATACATTGTTACCGGCACCACCATTCATGGCTGTATCGCCAAAGACACCGTAGTTGTTGCCAGGTATGCTAAGCCGGCCATTACCAAAACACCTGACACCCTTGTTTGCCGCAATACCAATTTCCTCCTTTCTGTTGGAGGCGGTGCGTCCTATTCATGGTCACCTGCTGATCATTTAAGTAATGTCAACAGTGATCGCCCCATGGCCAGTGTGGGCACAGAAAACATTACCTATAAAGTGGAAATCACCGATAGCCATTCCTGTATCCATCTTGATTCAGTACAAATAGCCGTACGCCCCTACCCGCTTTTTACAGCAACCCGCAACCAGGCTATTTGTGAGGGCAACAGTCAATCCCTGGAAGCAAGTGGAGGTGATGTATATCAATGGACACCGGCCAACCTGCTGGATGATCCCCAATCACCCACCCCCGTAGCCAATCCCGATATAACAACCTGGTTCAGCGTTCATGTTCAGGAAAACACCTGCCACTTTGATACGACCATGAATATGCGGATCACGGTCAATCCCAATCCGGTATTAACGGTAAACAAAGCCAATGACGTGAATTGTAATACACCCACCACTCAACTAAAAGTTACCGGCGCTTTGCAATATGCCTGGAGCCCCGCATCAGGCCTCGATGATCCACGCAAAGCCAATCCGGTGGCAGCTGTCGATACTACCACCAATTATGAGGTGAAGGGCACCAACCAGTTTGGTTGTACTACCAGTGCTTTTGTGAAGGTAATCGTAACCAAAGACGGGATACCAAGGTTTGTAGCGCCCAATGCTTTTACACCCAATGGCGATGGCAACAACGATTGCTTTGGCATTAAACGGTGGGGCAATACAACAGTGCAGGAATTTATGATCTATAACCGATGGGGGCAACGCGTATTTCAATCCAATAATTCCATACAATGCTGGGATGGAACTTTGAACGGAAAGCCGCTGGATGCCGGAGGATATATTTATGTGATCAAGGCAAGGACCCTTTGTGGCGAAGTGGTTCAAAAAGGGATGGTGATGCTGATAAGATAACAGGGCTTTTTAGCTCCCCATGCCTGGTAATTGATGGTCACAACAATCCAAAGCGGGCCATTAGTTCATCTTTACGGCGGGTAGCCACTTCTATCAGGGCGCCGTCTTCCATTTCAAGATAACCGCCCCTGCCCCGGTGGTATTTTTTTACGTGATTGAGGTTCACAATATGGGAATTATGTATCCTGAAAAAAATATCATCAGTGAGTAGCTGTTCATACTCTTTGATATTTTTTGAGGAGACAATCTTTTCCATGTCTTTAATAAAAAAGGTAGTATAACCGCTTTTCGACTCGCATCGTATAATGTCGGTAACGGACACAAAAACATATCCTTCTTTGGAAGGCAGCGCTATTTTCTGAAGCCCCTGCTGGGGTCTTTTCAGGTTGTGCAGCAGGTTTTCTATACGGGCATTGATATTACGGGAGGCCAGCTTGTCTGAGGCCTTGGCTACTGCTGCTATTAATTCATCGATATTCACCGGCTTCAGCAGGTAGTCCAGTGCACTGTACTTGATGGCTTTCAGGGAATAGTTATTAAATGCTGTAATAAAGATGATCTCAAAGCCCACAGGCTTTAATTTGTCCAGCAGGTCAAACCCACTGCCATAAGGCATTTCGATATCCAGGAATACCAGGTCGGGCTCAGTTTCCCGTATCAGGGTCACTCCTTCTTCGGCATTATCGGCCTGCCCCTCTATCTGCACCTGGGGGCAAAATTCTTCCAGCATCAATTTTAGGATGCGGTTATTTTTGGGTTCATCATCGATCAACAAAGCACGTATCATTGGTAAGCAGTTTTAGGTACTTCTGCCGGCGCTGTCCAGGGGAAACCGGAGGGTTACCCTCGTACCGGCAGGTATATTATTGGTTTCAAGGTCTTCAATTTCGATCAATACCGGAGTTGCACTGTTTTTGTTGAGCATTTCGATCCTTTTGGCCGTAAGCGTCATGCCCTTCGATTGGTATTCAATGGGGATCTCACTTTTATATTGGCCGGCTTTTTTTCGTCCCACCCCGTTGTCTTCTACCTGGCATATAAGGTACTGCTGATCCAGCGTGAAGGATACCCTTATATGCCCCTCTTTATCATTACGGTATCGCACACCATGCCGGATGCTGTTCTCTACATAAGGCTGCAGGATCATGGGTGGTATAAACCAATCGAAAGGATCGATATCCGGCGCTACCGCTACAGTATAGGAAAATTTGTCCTCGAATTTCGTTTTTTCCAGTTCAAGATAAGTGGCCAGATAGCTAATTTCTTCATAAATATTGATCCGTGTCCTGGAAGAAATATCCAGCGTAAGCCGGATAAGCCGCGAAAAATCCGTAATGAATTTATTGGCCCCCAGCAGGTCCTTATCAATTACATATTGCTGAACAGAGTTAAGGCTGTTAAAGATAAAATGGGGATTCATCTGTGCCTTCAGCGCCATTTGCTCCAGTTCCGCCATCCGGTTATTGATCTGCATCTTCTCGTCGTTTTGCCTGCGTACTCTCTTGATGCGGGCATTCACAAAAATCCATATCAATACCCAGGCTAAAACTAAAGCCAGTATCCTGAACCATGTTTTTTCCCACAATAGTTTTTCTACGTGGAAAGGAATATTTATCCGCTCACTTTCCACCCCAAACTTATTGGTAGCCGTTAATTGCAGCTCATAATCACCCGAAGGCAGGGATAAATAGTTGAGAAAGGTTTCCCGGGTCGTATCCCAGGTATCATTGAGCCCCACCAGCCGGTACCGGTAGCTAATGTCCCCGGCCGATTTATAGGAAATGCCCACATAGTCAAACCGGATGGCATTGTTGGTGGGCGGCAGTGTAAATCCTGCTGTATCAGTAGCCCATGCCCGGCCCGAAGCCTGGATACCGGTCATACGCAGCTTACAGTAAGAATTCAGGGTTATTTTGCCGGCATCAAAGCAGGTCAATCCTGCAGGGGTACCAACATATACCTGGGTTCCCTCCACATGAATAGCATTAATTACATCCGACATTAAACCATGCCCGCTGGCAAAGGTAGTAATATGGTAACGGCCCTTATGCCATTGTACCCTGTTGAGCCCTCTGTCAGTCCCTACCCAAACATTATTATCAGCGTCAATAAACACATTGCGGCATATATCGCTGGTCAATCCATCTTTTTGCCGGATAGACCAGGTCACCTTTCCATCCTTGTACCCGATCAGGCCATCACCATGGGTGGCAACCCACAACGTGCCATCCGGCGCTCCTTCAATACTGGCTATCCTGCTGCGGAATAGTGGTTCTTTTTCACCCAGCCAGGCAGTTTTCCCTGTACTATCCAGGGTATATAATCCATTTAAGGTACCATAGTAATAGGTCTTATTTTGTAAAAAAGAACAGGTTGACCGGATATAATTTACAAGATTTCTAAAAACAAGGTCTGCTGTTGCCCTCATAACCCCGTTATGCGAACTGACCAACAATCCATTACCGTCTATATGCATAGACTTGACATTAATTCCGAGCCTGCTTTTGCGACTTGGCCGGGTCAGGTCTATGACACCTTCATTAGTTCCCAGGAAAATGCGTTTCGGAGAAAGCTCGAGAATGGACGTTATTTTGGTATTTATAGCGCCTTTGATCTCGTAGAGAGACCGGATCCTTTGTGTTTTGGTATCAATGGTGAATAAGCATGATTTTTCTGATCCTACATATACCAACGAGTCAATTTTATTTACGCTGAATACCGGAAGGTAATCCTTGTTGTTTTTGGTAAAGGCAAAATTGATGAACTCAAATGACCCTACCCGGTAAATGCCTGTTCCTGCCGTCAGGAACCAGTTATTCCCTTCCTTGTCCTGGAATACCGAATTCACATTGATGCCCTTTAATGCATGCCTGAACACTTTATTTTTTGTTACATCATAAAAATAAGCGCCATTACCGGTACTGATGGCGCAAAGGGTATCATTGAGCACAGAAAGGTTGGTAAAGTCAAGCGGTAAAGGTACTGATCGCTGCCCCGTCTTATTAACGACCTGCATGTAATCAACCGTCCCATGCGGATCAGGATTGGAAACCCTGCGTATAGTAAGATTGGAGGATACGAAGTTACATTGATGCATCCATAGTTGATTGGGCAATTTATTTTTGCTCAACAACAATAACTTTGGATCAAATGCCAAAGAAAAATGCCCCTCATTTTGTATTTCTGCCAGGACTGTAAAATTGCCCGATGCACTCAGGCCGGCATTGCTCGCCATAAAAGGATGCCCATCAATCTTGTTTATGCTTGTATCCTGCTGATCGGGACGCACCACATACAGTGACATCAGATCCATGAACAGCAAATTGCCCTGCCTGTCCTCTACAATATCTTTGATTTGATGAGCAACCGGTATTCTTTTTAAGAGCGAATCATTTTCCTGGTTATAGATCTTACCTTTCCAATAATAACAGATAGTGTTTCGAAAGGGCATCATCCACACCCTTCCCCGCGAATCCAGGAATAGTTTTATGATATCATTATCCGGCAGCCCATTGGCTTTGGTGAAGTTGAAGAAATGCGTACCATCAAACCTGCTCACACCCGTTTCAGTAGCAAACCACAGGAACCCATCCTTATCTTCCAGCCCATGGTATACGACAGAGCCAGCCAAACCATCTCTTACATCATAGCGGGCATAACTGTACTCCTGTCCGGTAGCAGCAATAATACATGAAACAAAAAAATATATTAGCAGTGGTTTCTTAAGCATTCCGGTATACCCGTTAATTATAACCGTATTTAGTGCTCACCCTGGGATCGCCAATTTTCCTGCTGGATATAGGGTCCTCGCCTGCACACTTATTACTTAAAGTGTACGAATAGGGTCAAGACGACGCAAATATCGGTTCTCCCGTACACAATGGGTTAAAATAACGAGGCTATTTTACTAGCTGAAGCGGTTGTGTTAAGTCTTCTGTCAATTTTGCGAGAAACAATTCCAGCGCGGCCCGTTTGGGCTGGTCGAGCTGATAATTGATAAAGCGTGTATAGTAAGTATGTAGATCGAAAGTGGGATAAGGAGTAGTAGCCACTACACTGGGAATCATGTTCACCCCAGCTTCATTGGCTTCATTAAAAGCAGCTATAAATGGAGCAGGTAATTTTTTGTTGCTCACCCAGGCGGCAAATACAAAAGGCAAACCAGTCAACTCTTTCCAGGCTTCGCCGAGATCATATACGTAGGCAGACTTATTTCTTTGTTCCAATGCACGGTCACCAATCACCACACCGGCAGTAGTACCTTTGATATCAGCCCGGAAATCCGTTTTGGTATCCACCAGGCGGGGCTGTATTTTCCAATGCTCCCGCAGTAATACCCTGGCCAGCGCTACCGAAGTGCGGCTTTGGTAATCCAATAATACCGTTTCGATCTGTGCTACCGGTACTTCACTAAATAAACACACAGAAGCCACCGGGCCATCACAGCCAATGCACCAATCGGTATTTATATAATATTCTTTCAGGTGAGGGATCACAGCCACCGGCACCAACCCGATATCAATTTTCCCCTCCAGCAACTGGCGGGCAATATTGGCCGGATAATCAGCAATTAATTCAATATCATGGATCACAGGACTCTGCTTTAAACCATAAACCAGCGGTTTAGCGTTCAGATAATTCACGATTCCAACCTTAATCTTCTCCAATTGATTTAATTTTACGGCGCAAAGGTAATAGAATATTGATATAACAACTGTTCATGGACTTACACGCACTTACAGCCATTTCACCAATTGACGGACGTTACCGTAACCAGGTACAGCACCTGGATGAATATTTTTCTGAATTTGCCCTGATGAAATACCGCGTACTGGTAGAAGTTGAATACTTCCAGTTCCTGGCCGATAAAAAGTTCTTTTCCCTCACCGCTCCCATGCGGAAAGCCCTGCGCGAAATGGCAGAAAACTTCAGCCTGGATGATGCCCTGCTGATCAAGGAAACTGAAAAGGTCACCAACCACGATGTAAAAGCCGTGGAATACTTCATTAAAGAGAAATTAAAAGCGGTCAAGGCCGAGAAAGTGACCGAGTGGGTGCATTTTGGTCTTACCTCCCAGGATATTAATAATACCGCCATTCCGCTTTCATGGAAACATGCTGTGGAATTCGAATACCTCCCTTCACTGCTCAACCTCAATCGCCAGCTCGAACTGCTGTCGGAGGAATGGAAGGATATTCCCATGCTGGCCCGCACACACGGACAGCCCGCCAGCCCTACCCGCCTGGGTAAAGAGATCAGGGTATTTGTAGAACGCCTGGAAAACCAGATAGAACAGTTTATCTATATTCCCTTCACCGCCAAATTTGGCGGCGCCACCGGCAACTTCAACGCCCACCAGGTAGCTTATCCTAAAAAAGACTGGGTAAAACTGGCCAATGATTTTGTAGAAGGCGTACTGGGATTGCAGCGCCAACAGTTTACCACACAAATAGAACATTACGATTTCCTGGCCGCTCATTTCGACGCCATGAAGCGGATCAATACCATTTTGCTTGATTTCTGCCGCGATATATGGACCTATGTATCCATGGATTATTTTAAGCAGCGCACCAAAAAAGGCGAAATTGGCTCTTCTGCCATGCCCCATAAAGTGAATCCCATTGATTTCGAAAATGCCGAAGGCAACCTGGGTATTGCCAATGCCTTGCTGGAACACCTGGCCGGTAAGCTGCCCGTGAGCCGCCTGCAGCGCGATCTTACAGACTCTACCGTATTGCGCAATATCGGCGTTCCTTTTGCCCACATTATACTGGCTGTTAAATCCATCGAGAAAGGATTGGGTAAACTGGTCCTGAATGATGAGCGCATCTATAATGACCTCGACAATAACTGGGCAGTGGTAGCAGAAGCCATCCAAACCGTTTTACGCCGCGAAAACTACCCCCAGCCTTACGAGGCATTGAAAGAGTTGACCCGTGGTAAAAATGGCATCAACAAGCAGTCCATGCACCAGTTTATTGACGGACTCAAGATCACTGCCACCCTCAAAAAGGAACTGAAGAAGATCAGCCCGCATAACTATATCGGAACAAACCCGGATTAATGTAATAATTTGAGAATGTGGTAATTAGATAATGGCTCTTTGCTCCCAAACGCACCAGGCCATTTAACAGCAATTGTGCATGAAGGCATTTTCAAATTTTCAAATTGCCACATTATCACATTTGTGTTTCCACCACAGCATATTTCCTTTCCGGGTATAAGGGATAAAGTTGTTTTTGTGCAGTACTTTGATGGAAGCAGCATTCGTCTCATCCGTCTCGGCGAGTATACAATGCACGTCGGGCCGCTTTTTGCCCCAGCGCACCATGCCACCCACTGCCTCACTCATAAAGCCCTTACCCTGGTGTGCCGGCATCGTGCCATAGCCAATTTCTATTTCACCGCTGCCCGTAGGCTCGCCTTTAAAACCCAGCTCCGCCACGATGAGCCTGCTCGATTTTTCCACCACGATCCAAAAAGTATAAAACAGGTAATTGTCCGCCGTGGCATTGGCCATCTGCGGTATGGTAAACTTGGTGACCATATTCTGCACGGCAGGCACCACCATGCGCCCGGCACAGGTTAACCCCGTGGCTGTTTCAAACAGGTCACCGGCCTGCAGGTACAGCCCCAACTGTTCCCTGGTAAGTGGAGATATCAATAGGCGGGATGTCTCTACCATCATGGGATGAAGATAATTTAAACAGCTTCCTTATGGATCTCACTGGTAAAGTGAAACTCAATATCAGGATTATTCTGCCGCTCAGTATTGAGGAACCATTCACTTTGCGCCAGGTACACCAGGTGCCCATCCTTATCCGTAGCAATATTGCTGCTCTTGAAGCGCGTGAAATCATCCAGCTTTTTAGGATCGGCACTGGTAATCCAGCAGGCTTTGAAATAAGGTTGCGCCCTGAATTCACAGGAAGCGCCGTATTCCTGGAGCAGGCGGTATTGGATCACCTCAAACTGGAGCTCTCCCACACAACCAATGATCTTCTTATTGCCGCCAAACTGGGTGAACAACTGGGCCACCCCTTCATCCGTAAGCTGCATTAGTCCTTTCTCCAATTGCTTGGTTTTCATCGGATCTTTATTGATCACCTCCTTAAAAATTTCAGGAGAAAAAGAAGGTATACCGGTATAGTAGAAATTTTCTCCTTCCGTGAGCGTATCGCCAATTTTGAAGTTACCCGTATCAAACAAACCTACCACGTCGCCGGGGTAAGCTGCCTCGATCACGTCTTTATCCCTGGCCATGAAAGTGTAAGGATTGCTGAAGCGCACATCCTTGTCGAGCCGTACATGGTGGAAGTATTTATTGCGTTCAAACTTGCCCGAACACACCCGCAGGAAGGCGATCCGGTCGCGGTGCTTGGGATCGAGGTTGGCATGTATCTTAAAGATAAAGCCGGAGAATTTGTCCTCATCCGGGCACACTTCCCGGATAGAGGTAGCCCTGCAACGGGGAATAGGCGCCACCCGGATAAAGGTGTCCAGCATTTCCTTTACACCAAAGTTGTTGATCGCACTGCCAAAGAATACAGGCGCCACCTGGCCAGCCATATAGGCTGCCCCATCCAGTTCGCCGTGCACACCATCCACCAGTTCTACATCCTCGCGCAGCAAGGCCGCATCTTTTTCCCCCAGGCGCTCATCCAGTACAGGATCACTCAGGTCGGAAATGCGGATGGAATCATCGTCCAGCGCCTTCGTATTGGCCGTGAACAACAACAATCCCTTATCGTGCAGGTTATACACCCCTTTGAAATCCTTGCCGCTGTTGATGGGCCAGGTCATGGGATGCAGGTGTATTTTAAGCTCTTTTTCGATCTCTTCCAGCAGGTCAAACCGGTTCTTCCCATCTCGGTCCATCTTGTTGATGAACACGATCACCGGCGTATCGCGCATCCGGCATACTTCCATCAACCGGCGGGTTTGTTCTTCTACCCCGTTCACACTGTCTACTACCAGTATCACACTGTCCACCGCAGTCAGCGTACGGTAAGTGTCTTCCGCAAAGTCTTTGTGACCCGGTGTATCCAGCAGGTTGATCAGGATCCCCTTGTACTCAAAGCTCATCACAGAGGTAGCTACCGAGATACCACGCTGGCGTTCTATCTCCATAAAGTCGCTCGTTGCGTGCTTCTTGATCTTGTTGCTTTTTACAGCCCCGGCCGTCTGAATGGCGCCTCCGAATAAGAGAAATTTCTCCGTGAGGGTGGTCTTACCGGCATCGGGGTGCGATATAATGGCAAAGGTTCTACGCTTCTGGATCTCGTTTAAATATTTCATGATGTATTTTAGATTGAACTGATTATTGATTAATAATCAGCCTCTTACCAGGTCTATGTGTAATTATTATTCAGATTGCAACAACCTGAAAATCCGCTGCAAAGGTATCAAATCCTGTCGAGGTAATAACAGGCAAAAAGATCAAAACACACGCACCGTCCAGGTCCTGGTAAACACCTCTTTGCCGGGGAGCTTGTTGATGCCTTCTTTGCTTGTTAACTGCTGGTCGCTGCCTACCCCATCGGCAATACCGCACCAGGGTTCCAGGCATACAAAATCGGCGTCTTTGGCCGCCCAGATACCAAAGAAAGGAAAGCCCGGGAAGTCCATAGACAGGCCGTGCGGTGCCTTATCAGACTTTAAAGAAATACGGGAAGATTTCAATCCTTTGAGCACCAGCGCGTCTTTTTGGAACAGCGCTTTGGTCAAAGAAAGGCGGTTGCTATTTTCAAGTAAGGGTATGGGTGCGGCCTCAATAAGTCCGTCGGGTGAGATGGGCCAGCGCGGAGCATCTTCTTCCTGGTCAAAAGACAGGTAGTAATCTTCATAACCCGTACCATCGGCCAGGGGAACCTTGAAGGCCGGGTGACCGCCTACAGAGAAATACAGTTCTTGCTTACCGGGATTGGTCACCTCGTAGGTTACCGCCAGGGAATCTTCCAGGGCCGTGTACCCTATCCGGAATTCAAAAGCAAAGGGAAATACCTTCAGCGACTCTTCATTGCTCTTGATCAAAAAAGTAATGGCATCGGCCGTATGGCTCTCCACCGCAAACTGCTGATCCCGGGCAAAGCCATGGCGGGACAATGAATAGGATTGTCCTTTATACGAGTATTGATTAGCTTTTAAAGTGCCTACAATAGGAAATAAGACCGGAGAATGCTTGCCCCAAAATGCCGGATCACCACTCCACATGTATTCCAGTGAATGTTCTTTGTGCACGAGACTGGTAAGCTCTGCACCCTTGGGATTGATCGTTGCTTTTAGGAGGGGACTTTCAATGGTAAACATGCTTATTTTATTTCGGGTTGCGCAAAGATAAGCCCAAATTAGTCAACCAGATATACAGGATGAAACCGAAACAATAAACACCAAACCCGTAACAATTCATCCGTTACTGCTACCAATGAAATAATTTGCTGTGAGCCTTGACAAGGAACCCTTAAATTTGATACATGCGTCGCATATTTGAAATATTGGGCAGTAGCCTCAACCTTACCTGGCAGGAATTCAAATCCCATAAGATACGCACCTTGCTGTCCTTAAGCGGCGTGGCTTTCGGTATCTTTTGCATCATTGCCGTACTGGCTGCCGTCAACAGCCTGGAATATGCCGTACAAAAAGACATCAAGGCCCTTGGCACCAATACAGTCTATATCGATAAATGGGAATATGCCGATGGCGGCAATGACTACCCCTGGTGGAAATATGTAAAGCGCCCCGATCCTTCCCACGACGAAATGCTGATGCTCAAGAAAAAAGTACCGGGCGCCGCCAATGTAGCTTTTAACATCAGCACCACCAATACACTGGAAGTGGGCGACAACAGTATTTCAGGTGTCAATTATTATGGTATTACCGACGAGTTTTCCAATATACAGCCCATAGAGATACAAATGGGCCGCTACCTGCAGCAGTCCGATTTCGATTATGGCGCCAATGTATTTGTGATTGGTTACGAAGTGGCCGTCAACCTTTTTGGTAATGCCGATAAAGCCGTTGGCCAGCTGGTAAAGATGAAGGAAGGCAAGAGAGGTCTGGTAGTAGGACTGATCAAGAAGCAGGGTAAAAGCATTGTGGGCGGCTGGGAATACGACAACAGCATCCTGATGCCACTGGGCTTCATGCGCCAGATGGTCCGCGAAAAGAACAGCAACCCCATTATCATGGTGCAGGGCAAGGAAACAACACCCATGGCACAGTTGAAAGACGAACTGGCCGGCGCCATGCGCTCCATCCGCAAGCTAAGACCCACCCAGGAGAACGACTTTTCATTAAACGACATAGACGCCTTCAGCAGTTTTGCCAGCGATATCTTCGGCAACATCAACAAAGGTGGCTGGGCCATTGCCGCCCTTTCCCTGGTTGTAGGCATGTTTGGCGTAGCCAATATCATGTTTGTAACCGTGCGCGAGCGCACTTCCCAAATTGGCCTCAAGAAAGCCATCGGCGCTAAAAGCTCTACCATCCTCACCGAATTCCTGCTCGAATCCGCCTTCCTCTGCATCATGGGAGGATTATTGGGCGTTTTCGGCGTATTCCTGCTCACCCTGATATCAACCGCCGCAGGCTTTCCTGTGTTTATCGCCCCCACCATCCTGGCCCTGGCGATCGGCATTTGTATCATTGTAGGTGTGCTGGCAGGTATCATCCCGGCTTCCATTGCCGCGCGCATGAATCCCGTGGAAGCCATCCGCAGCAAATAAATACCGGCTATTTTCAACCCTCACCCGATCGCGATCGGGACAAGTTGCAATGTTTTACCTTTGCAGCCTTTATGAGCATTTACATCTTAGCAATTGAGTCTTCCTGCGATGAAACCTCGGCCTCCGTTTGCCGGGATGGTGTTATTTTATCCAATGTCATTGCCGGCCAATCCGTACATGAACAGTATGGCGGTGTGGTACCGGAGCTCGCTTCGCGGGCGCACATGCAAAACATCGTACCCGTGGTAGATAAAGCGATCCGCGATGCCGGCTGCAGCATGGAAGACCTGGATGCCATTGCTTTTACCCAGGCGCCCGGACTGATCGGAGCGCTATTGGTAGGCGCCCAGTTTGCCAAGTCGCTCTCACTGGCCCTGGACATCCCCCTCATTGCCGTACACCACATGCAGGCCCATGTACTGGCCAACCTCATCCCTACCGTCACCAATGGCCAGCCCGATCCCAAACCCTCCTTCCCCTTCCTTTGCCTCACCGTGAGCGGCGGACATACGCAGATCGTGCTCTGCGAATCGCCCCTCTCCATGAAGGTGATCGGCGAAACCATGGACGATGCCGCCGGCGAAGCCTTTGATAAATCGGCCAAAATATTAGGACTCCCCTATCCGGGCGGTCCCCTCATCGATAAATATGCCCGCGAGGGCAATCCTGCCAGGTTTAAATTTCCCGAGCCTCAAATACCCGGACTGAATTTCAGTTTCAGTGGCCTTAAAACAGCCATCCTCTATTTCCTCCAGGAAAACACCGCCGCCGATCCGCAGTTTGTGGAGAAGAACCTGGCCGATATCTGCGCCTCCATCCAGCACCGCATTGTGACCATCCTGCTCAATAAGCTCAAAAAAGCAGCTATCCAAACCGGCGTAAAAGATATCTGCATCGCGGGTGGCGTATCTGCCAACAGCGGCCTTCGCAAGGCCTTGGTGGAATGGGGACAGCAGTTCCGCTGGAATACTTTTATACCCGCCTTCCAATACTGTACCGACAATGCCGCCATGATTGCCATCACCGCTTATTATAAATACCAGGCGGGCGACTTTAGCCCACTGCGCGTAGAACCCACCGCCAGGGCCGAATGGTAAAGGAAAAGTAGAATTACTGATGGCCCGCATCACATAGCAATTTATCTTTATCCCATCATTGACACCTCTAACGACCTGCTGCCCATGGCCAACAGCTACTTTCAGTTCAAACAATTTACTATTCACCAGGATCAATGCGCCATGAAGGTGTGCACCGATGCCTGCATACTGGGCGCCTGGTTTGCCGCCAAACTGCCCGACTATTATAATATTCTGGATATTGGCAGCGGTACCGGCCTGCTGATGATGATGCTGGCGCAGAAGTCCGAGGCCGAGATACACGGCATCGAAATAGACCTCGCTGCCTTCAAACAGTTGAAAGAAAATGTAGGGCAAAACAGCTGGAAAGAGCGCCTGCGCGTATTTCCGGGCGACGCACGTACCTATTCATTCCCGCGCAAGTATAACTTTATCATCAGCAATCCCCCTTTCTTTGAAAACGATCTGGCATCTGATTCAGACGAGGAACAGGTAGCTAAACACAGTAAGCTATTGAAGCTGGACGAACTGGTGCAGACCATCGATGATAACCTGGACACCGAAGGAAGTTTTGGCGTACTGCTCCCCTATCACCGCTGGGCTTATTTTCATGAACTGGCTACCCGCCAGGGCTTTCACCTCGTAGAGAACCTGTTTGTAAAACAAACCCCCAAACATACTTCCTTCCGCTCCATCCTGCATTACAGCAGGCATAAAGAGAACTTTGCGCCTGAGTACGAACTCATCATCAAAAATGAAGAAGGCAATTATACCGAAGATTTTGTAGAGCTGCTGAAGAGCTATTATTTGCACCTGTGAGACGTGAAACGGCAAACCTGAGAAGACAGACCCAGGATCAGTAAGTGATTAAACAGCGCCCATACTCACCACTGACCACTCACAACTCACTTTTCCTCTGCATATTCGCTTAGATAATCAAAGTGAGTTGTTAATTTCCCCTTATCGAGCATAGTAGCACGTTGTATAACCGGAGAACCCTGGTTCCTGAGCAGGTCTTCCAGGATGTATTTGATCAGCTGCTCGCCAAAATAGCGGCTGGCATCGCGGGGCAGTTCATTGGGGAGATTGCCTACCGCCATTACATCGATGCTGCCCGGCAGGTAAGGCGCTGTTTTTTGCAGCGTAGCACGATCCACACCATATACAGGATTTTCAATCGTCTGATCACCCAGGTTAATGGGCACCGAACCATGCGCATCATCCGTAATATCGGCAATGGTTTGTATGCGGAAGGCAGGATCAAGGATATCCTTTTCTTCAAAAAGGCGGGGAACATTATTGTCCCAATAAATACCATTCATCAACACATCAGTTTCGTGTGCATAGGGCAAGAAACTCCCTATGTATTCCTCCGGATGTGCATGGAAATGGTTGCGGTTGTAGGAACCAGTAGCACTGTGGCGGTACAGATCCGCCCCTTTCAATTGCGTATATACCGGGTAGCTGTATTGCCGTTGCAGGTATTCATCCGGCTCTACTTCATGTACCCCCATCAGGTTCATGATCTCCAGTATGCCATGGGCTACCCGGCCGCTGCCCGTAACGGCGATCTTTATAGGAGGGATACGCAAGCCAAAATAAGTATGGATCAGTTCATGAAAGCTCTTTTGTTTGTGTACCCTCACCAGGTCATAGGCGCCTGAGCGGTGGCCCCAGGCCATCATGCCATTGTGGGCCCCTACTACGCCGGCAAAGAAGCCAAAGCCAATGATGCGCTGGCCATCTTCGTGCTCCAGGCATTCGTAGTCAATGAGCGTGATCTGCTGCCGCATCATGGCATGGAACAGCGCCTGGTTATAAGGCTGTTTTTTGCGCGTATGCGAAAAGAAAAGATAGGTTTTGCCGGGTATGAGGTTGGCGATAGGCACTTCCTTGATGCCGAAGAGGATATCACAATCGCTTACATCATCCTTTACTTCCACCCCTGCAAGCCCGTATTCTTTATCACTAAAACAGCGTTGGGGCGAAGACTGTACGATGATCTGCACTTCGGCCGAATTCTTATGGATCCATTTGCATTGTGCCGGTGTGAGCGCTACGCGGTTATCTGCCGGTATTTTTCCTTCCCGGATCAATCCTATCCTGATCATAGTTGTATCTTTGCCATGAGTTGCAAATGTAAAGGATCGTACCTAAATCAAACAGACTCCCCATGTGGCAAAAAATATGGACCATCGTGCGTAAGATCTTACTGCCCAAAAAGAGTTGCTGCAAATAGCAGCCAGGCAGCTTCAGTCCCCACTCTTATCTGTTTTGTGCATATTCCAAAGGACTTACCCCCGTGAGTTTTTTAAATGCGCTGTAAAAAGCGCTCCGCGAAGAAAAGCCTGCATCATAGGCCAATGCTTCTATCGTAAAGTTTTGCAGTGTATCCGGCAATGCCATCTGTTCCTGTATGCTTTTGATGCGGTAGCTGTTGATGAAATCCACAAAGCTCAGCTGGTAGTTGTTGTTGAGCAGCGACGACAATTTGTGGGCCGTGATGCCTGCGGCACGTGCCAGCGAGGCCAGGCTGATGTCCTTTGAGCGGTACAACTGCCGCTGTGTGAGTTGTTCTTCCAGGTGCCGGCGCAGGTGTTCCGTCTCCTCGTCTTTCTTCAGCGAGAGCGCGTGCTGCTGGCGGATCTTGGCCAGCGTGGGCGCTTTCATATTGAGCAGCGAAGCGATATTTTCCAAAGGCAGGCGGTCGATATAGCCGGGTTTTGTCTGCAGGAAATAATGGTATCTTTCTTTGGCATTGCCCACGCGGATGATGTGTGAGCGTTCCTGTGCATCCTGGTAATATTGCTGCACCATCACGCGGAACACATAGTTGAAATCGAAATACTTTTCGAAGAAGCCCAGTAATACCTCATTGGATAGGGCGATCAGCGAGGTAGGTTCTACCGCAATGATCCCTTCTTTGGTGGGGCGCATGCCGTGCATGCCGGAAATAGAACTTACAAATTCGTTCTCTACAGAAATATAGGTGGTGATCTTTTTGCCTTTGTGCGTGGAATGCGCCATCAGGGCACCTTTGAGGATAAAATACATGTAGCGGCAGGTATCCCCTTCCTGGATCAGCATACTGCCCTTTTTCAGTTTCAGGGCTACCATATTTGCGTAGATCTCATCGCGCAGGGCCTCGCAGATGGGATAAACCGACTCCAGGAGTCGGATGACCTTATCAATGTCCGTACGGTTGGCTGGTGGATGATCCCCGGAATGTATCATAGAAATTCGGGCAACAATATAGCTATTTTCGGGCAGTGCTGCCCCTTGCATGATGCAGGTAGTTGGAACTCAGCCTACTATTTTTCAGGAAAAATACCTTAGCATTTGGCTGAAATACCGCAAAAGCGTAATATTGCACCCCCAAGCAAGAGCCCAGATGGCGGAACTGGTAGACGCGCTAGACTCAAAATCTTGTTATCGAAAGGTAGTGCAGGTTCGATTCCTGTTCTGGGCACTTTTAAAGTTCTTTAGTTTGAAACCCGCTCTGTGAGCGGGTTTTTTAGTTCGAAAAAGCTTTTAAACTGTGACGAAAAATACACGGGACACCAAAAATCTCATATTTATAACTATAGGAATATCTTTGTTTACTTATATCCGTCTGCACAGTTGCCGCTATTGAGAGGACAACAGGACAAAACGGAAAAAATACCCTGCAGCCATGAATAAATAATTCACCAACCATAAATTTAATTGTATGTCGAAAAAAACAGCCGAGCCCAGGAAGAATAAGCCTACTAAAAAGAAAAGCTCAGCACAGAAGAAAGCGCATCCAAAGAAAAAAGGACGCTAAGAGCAAAACGCAGAGAGCCCGGTTAACAGCCGGGTTTCTTATATATGGTAACTAATATGGCAGTGATATCGCAAATGAGCATGCACCAAAAGCAGTCCCAAAAGTCAGAATTGAAATTAATGTCAATATGTATTTGGTGTGCTGTTTCATAAATATGACTCCGTAAAAGGTTAGGAAGATATCTTGTACCCCCACGTAAAGCTTTTGAAGTTCCATTTTGGAACCTCAAAGAATCGTGTTCGACTAAAGATGGCTGAACATGAAATCATCAGGAAATCGACTGATATTTCTCTTCACGGCATCGTGATCGCAGGCATGCCTGATCAGTTGATCACCCATATCAGGTTGAACAATATTGCCATTACCTTTCCGGGTGGCGCTAATAAACATCGGCTAAAATATCTATCGACAATCTGTCCGACATTCCGGAAAAAGCCAATAGCTATCCGGAATACTCCATGTTCGGTGAATTGCCTGCCTGGGGTGTTTTTATCCGCCATGCCCGCGATGTACAATTCAACGGTCTTTCGATCAATGCTGTAAAGGCCGACTTCAGAACTGCCATCGTTTTAGATGATGTGCAGCAGGCGCTGTTCAGGAAGACGACCATTAAAGAGCCGGAACGAAGAAAAGTCTCTATAGTCATCAGTCATCTGAAATCGTTGTAAAATAAAAAAAACGTGCAGCTGGCCCCTAATGATATTTTATTTATAAGTTAATTCATTTATGCTATGCAAGTTGAATAGCTTTATCGCAGTGAGCAGCCTGCTTAGGAATATTTGACTCGGTCCGCCAATTGCATCCACTAATCCGCGCCGCCGTCTATCTGATCAAATGTTTCCCTTCCCCTGGGGCGGAAATTCCATTTCAACGCGACCGTAGGTCCCCAATACACATCAAACTGCTTTCCGTTCGTCCGCAATTGCATCTGGGCGATCACCCCGGCCAACATATTCAGGTTCTTAGTCAGTCCGGCAGAATAGTATACGGATTGCCGCAGGATATCGAAACGCTGCTTTGCATATTCCTTCGATGGAAATTTGAACATCACCTCAATGTAATAGGAAATATTGTGACCGGTAAGTCCCGGCTTTGGCTTCTGTCGCAGGAAATGATTGACGCCAAACCTGGCCCTCAACCGCGGTATCGTCCGCTGTACGCCATTCTGATCATCGAAAAACTTGGTCTCAAACCGTACCTGCTCAAACATACTGCCTTTAGGCAGCTTCTGTGCATAGGTACCCATCAGGATCAAACGCTTTTCCAGTATTTCCGGATTGCCGGCTTCTTTGATCTCATATTTCTGGTTGCGTGCATAACCCGCATAAAAGGTCATGTTCTTAAATCCCGAATACACCAGCCAGGGCCTGAATACAAAACGCTGTGCATAGGCAAACGGATTTGAATTAGTATAAGCGCCCTGCGTTACCAGTTGCACATCTACTTGCCCCCGGAGATGCCATCTTTCCACCAGCGGAAAGGCAATATCGATCTCTTCCACCGATGCAGGAATAAAGCCAAGCTGGTAAGGGGGCGATTGAGCAATGGCACGCCCGGCCATGAACAGCAATAAGAATACGAACAGGCAAATACTGCTTGTTCCTCTTACCAGTATAATCCGAAGAAAAAAAAATTTATTGTTCATGCCTCTCTAAGATTGGTTAGTAAGTCATCCTGCACGCTTCTCCTCTCTAAGACACCTGGGTTTAGTAAAAACCTCCACCCGTTTCCATATTTAATTTGATCAGCTCAAAGGCCCCGCGGAGAAAAAGCAGCTTTGATTTATAAATTTTGGCAACTCCCTGCTTTTTAAGTTGACCATTGTTGGAGGCTATGGAATACTTGTAGTGTCTTATTAACGATAACATTGGTCATGATAATAAAACAAACTTATGAAACTAAGCAGGCTCCAATTACATGCACTGATCGCCTGCCATTTGAACCCGAATAAACCGGCCCGCATGAAACACCACCATAGCCTGCCGCTCATCCTGTGGATCATTCTCTTTGATGGCATGCTCATGGAGGGCTGCGCCCAGGAAAAAGAGACTTTCTATCCGTCCCACAGCCTTGGATTGAGTATCGGGCACGAGCACCTGTTTCATGGTATGGACGCCGACGGGAATAGTAAAACTCTCGTACTGCCATATTGGGGGTTTGACTATAACTTCCGGTTTGCACGCAAATGGGCACTGGGGATTCACATGGACCTGGTCAACGAGGAATTTCAGGCAGAAAAGAACCTCGAAAGCAGTAGTGAAACAGTGGACCGTACACGACCGTTTGCACCGGCCCTCATGGGCTTCTATAAGCCTGGCCGCCATTGGAGCTTTGGCATAGGTATGGGTGGCGAATTTTCGAAAGAAGAAAATTTTCTCCTTAACCGCGCGGCAATTGAATACGGCGTGGAGATCAGGCAAGGTTGGGAAGTATCCGGCGTACTGCAATACGACATTCGCTGGAAGGCATATGACACCTGGACCATAGGTTTGGGGATTGCTAAATCGTTGGGGAAAAAAGAACAGCGATGAACAGACAAATTTCGAGATCGGTCAGCAGGCAATGCCTGCTATGTATCATCCTGTTGCAGGGCTTCACCGTTCAGGCGCAAAAGGCCGGCGATACCACAGGCCAGCCTGTCGTCAGATACGGCAGCAAAGGCTTTGAATTCAACACAAGCGACAACCGGTTTCTACTACAGATCCAAAGCCGCCTGCAATTTCGCTTTGCTACACCCGAAGATGAGGACCCGCTCACCTTCGACGATTTCACTGGCGTGCGAAAACCGGTATTCAAGATAAATCGTGCACGCTTGAAAGTTGGTGGTCATGCTTTCAAGCCCTGGTTAAAGTACTATTGGGAATACGAACTCAGTCAGTCCAACCTGCTCAACTATACCATTATGGTCGAAAAATGGGATTGGCTGAAATTCCAGATCGGACAATGGAAAGTCGAATATTCCCGCGAGCGCCGCATCAGCAGCGGCGAACAACAGATGATGGAACGATCTGTTATCAATCGCCCATTTACCGTAGACCGCCAGGAAGGTGCCGAGATCTATGGAAGGCTCAAAGGAAAGGGCCTGGCCGATGTCAATTACTGGCTGGGTGTATTTACGGGAACAGGCCGTGGCAACCGCGAGAACGATGATAACAGGCTGATGTACTTTGGGCGCCTGCAATGGAACTGCTTTGGCCGGTTCCTCGATTTTGAAGGCAGCGACCTGGAGATACATGAACTACCGGCAGGCGTCATTGCCATCAGCGGCATTACCAACCGTAGTCCATATACAAGATTTTCGCAGGCAGGAGGCGGCTCCCTGGAGGGATACGAAGATGGGCAGCCAGGACAGTACCGGGTGAATCAGGCCAATATTGAAACGGCTTTTATGTACAAAGGTTTCAGCTGGCAATCTGAATTGCATTGGAAGGAAGTGATAGACCGTATGAATACCGGCCATTCCGATGCTTTACGGGGGTATTACCTGCAACTGGGTTATTTTTTCAATCAGGTAGTTACGTGGTGGCCGCGCCCCCTTGAGCTGGCGATCAGGAATGCCGCTTACCGGCCCAACAACGAAGCCGATAGTACGCGTAAAACGGAATGGTCAGGTGCGGCGAATTGGTTCTTTAAAGGGCACAAGAATAAACTCACCTTCATGTGTAGCCATTACAATTATGATAAAACAGGTAGTATCCCCGCTGTTCAATGGAGGTTTCGCTTTCAATGGGATATTTCATTATAACGTATTTCTTTTTCCCCCTTTAGTAGCCTCAGGTTGTAATAAAGCAGCATCTCTTCATTACTGGCTGTTTTATTCAGGAGACCATCCGCGCCTGAATTTTTCCGCTCACAACAACCCGGGAACAGACCCTTATAACGCAGGCGCTACAATGTTTTTTTCGCAGGCAAGGCGGAACCAACTGCCCGCAAGTGTCTTTATTTTCAAACCCAACTGAAAATCATGAAAAACGACAGGAAACCGGGGGCCTCTCTCCTGGGAGCAGCCCTGCTTATTATAATTGCCTGCCCCCTCAGCGGACAAACCCGGTTCAATTTCCCCATTATACATAGCCCCGCCGGCTGCACCTACACCTATGATATCGACATCACCATCACACTCGACTCCGTAAAACTCACCAATATTTACTTCGATGACGGAACAACCGGATCTTTCGCGTACCGCGCTTATTTTTCCTATGCCAATGTTTTTTCCAATTCCACCCTTCCGCCAGGTTCTTTTTATACATTTGATCTTACGGTTTATTCCGACAATCCCCAACTCAATGCTCCCACGCTTACTAATAACCTCGGTACGGTTCCGCTGCAGACAGCAGCGGCGGGAGGGTATAGCACGTTGAATAATCCCACCTACAATGCATCAGCCTCGGCATTGGGCCTCACCTTAGGAGGTTCCTATAATGATCCAACCCTGTTAAATACTTTAGGATACGATAGTGCTGTGTTGCGTATTAACCTGCCTTGCCTGGATACTACCATGTCTGCAGACAACGACGCAACTTTGCCGGTGCTGTGGTCGCGCTTGCAGGCAACCCTGCAGGAAAACAGGGTACAGCTAAGTTGGCAAACTTTTGCGGAGCAACACAACACGGGTTTTAGGATCGAACGCAGTGTCGATGGAAATAATTGGGTATACGCAGCATTCGTACCAACATTGGCATTGGATGGCAATAGCTCCAACACAATACATTATAACCATTCGGAAACGCTCCACTTGTATCATAAGTACTACTACCGGCTGGTTCAGCTCGATAAGGATGGCCAGCAAAATGTCAGCAATATCGTTACTGTACAAGCAGCCCGTTATGTAGATCCTGACAACGTACGGGTTTATCCCAATCCAGCCACTACACAGTTCTCCATAATTGGTATACGTCCCAATGCTCCCTTTTTGCTGTACGATAACCATGGGCGCCTGTTGATTCGGGGAAATTACCAGACACCAGTAGCGATCGGTCACCTGTCCCCCGGAGTATACTTGATAAGTGTACAGGATAAGCGAGTCAGATTGATCATAAAATAGTACACTCGTGTTAGGAAGATAATAATTTCCATTAATTTTGAGATAGTTCTTTGCTGAAGCATTTTTTTCGGCACAAGTCGGGAAAATAATGCAAAAGTTGACACATAATTGCCTCACAGCAATTTCTAATAATTGACGCCCCCGCTTTCTACCCATTTTTTTGACAAGTATTTTTTTCGATCGTTTTTTCATCTGCGATAAGGACGCTATCGTTTAAAATATGAAAGGTGCCTGGCAACAGGAAGATTGAACATCTTAATGAATTAAGCTTGTCAGTAGCTTTATCTACTTGTTTGTTTTCACCCTCTATCGTTTTGCTGAAACATGGTGTCTGCCGAGATTACTCTTTAAAAATCTTCAACCAGTTGAACTTTTTTGCGACGCATGTCGGTGATCTTTGCTGTATGGAAAACATAAAAAATATTATGAAATTACCTGAATTTGAAGAAGTACAAGGTCCTGTACTGATGCTCAACATGCTGAAATTTAAAGACCGGGAGTACTATTTCGAAACTTATCTTCCCGCCTTTCGTAAGGTCACTGAAAAATTAGGCATCAATGATGTAAAAGTCAGATTGTTATGCAATGTGGTAGCCACCATACTTGCGTCGGAGAACGAAGCGTGGGATGCTATTGCACTGATAGAATACCCCAGCGCCAAGGCATTTAAAACAATTGCGGAAAGCGATGCCTACCGCGACATTGCCAATCAGCATCGCCTGGCGGCAACAGACAAGCTGCATTTGTATATGACCACGCCGTTTGAGCTGTAAATGCTTACCTTGGCCTATGCAACGATTGATCCTGTCAAATTTTGCTATGCACATAGCACTTTCTTCTGATGAACGGGAGGAAGTGCTTACCTTTTTTCAGCAGAAAATGGTGGCTAAACGCACTTTCCTGCTACAACCTGGAAAAATTGACCGGTATATTTATTTTGTAACCCGGGGTTGCCTGCGCATGTTTTATACCGACAACGAAGGCATAGACCACAACATCTGCTTTTATCCCGAAAACTGGTGGGCCTGCGATATCGTGAGTTTCTTTAAGGAGAAGCCCGCGGTTAACACCATACAAGCATTGGAAGACAGCGAAGTATACTATATGTCATTATCCCGCCTCGAAGAACTGTTTCTTAAGATACCAAAATTTGAACGCTTCTTCCGTATCCTCACACAAAACGGCTTTGACCTGTACCAGAAGCGGATCACATCGAATCTATCCAAAACGGCGGAGGAACGCTATCTGGAGTTTCGAAAACTTTATCCGGGACTGGAAAACCGCATTGCACAAAAACACATTGCTTCCTACCTGGGCATCACGCCAGCTTATCTGAGCATGATGCGAAAAGAAAAACAGTTATAAATTTTTCAATATTATAATGCCCCCCTCCCTGACGCGTATGCAGTTCCCGCCCCGTGCGGCGCCGTACTTGTACCCTGGAAGCAACGTGTATTCTTCTATATTCTACATAGCCAGTGAAAGCATTGATGCCAGTACGCGGACTGAACTGTGGGAGTACCTGTTTGACAATAAAAACAATGAACTGAAAGCCGGTTCTTTTGCCTATGTGAAAATAGCGCTTCAACGTACTGGTAATTCATTTATCGTTCCCCCCACGGCTATCGCTACTAACCAGGAACGAAAGTTTGTGATCAGGGTAAAAGAAGGTAAGACCGAATGGGTGGACGTAAGACAAGGCATGTCCACAGACAAAGGTTTGGAGATATTTGGCAACCTCAGCAATAATGACACTATATTGCTAAGGGCTACGGATGAAAGAAAGCCGGGAAGTATTGCCTGGTGGAAAATGATGCATTAACTCACATTACAAACAAGGTGCTTTAAAGCCCGATACCCATATAGCAGCTGCCATATCAATAGCTTATTTCCAGCTTTATGTTTTTTCCCTGGGGCCGGCCGTTGCCGTAGTACTGCTGCGCATACCAGTCCGCCGGGAGCGCGTCAGACCCAGCCAACCGAGGATCATGCCCGTCATCCCCAACACCAGGGCCACGATGGCCCCGAGTTTCCCCGAACCGGTGCCGATACTGCTACCGGCGGTAAGGATCAGGCGCAGCCCGCTGAGAACCATGCCGGTCAGCCCCATCACCAGCGCCAGGATAGACCCTCGTCGCAAATAGCCTAGCGGACGGGCCGGGCGGGCCAGCACCACCCAGCCTATGACCACACCGATCAACCCCACCAAGCCAGCCACGACAGACGCGAGTCGCCCGGAGGTGAGGCCATAAGTCTGTAAGAACACTCCTGCCTGAAGCAAACTTTGCATATTCATAGTTATTTCTTTTAGATATTTATGATCAGATTAGTGCTATCTTTTAGGTTGCACATCATGGATGAGAGACCATTGTAGCGGCAATTCCTCCTTGGATGCCAGGTAAAACTAACGATGACAATCCTGGCTTTTCCGGCAAATAGACAACAGTGGCAAATGTTGCGATAATGTCAAAATATCTGGCGGTTTCCATATTAAACCTCTTCTGCAGGGTATCCTGGAGTGCAGGGTAATTAATATCCAGACCAGGGTAATGTCTTTGGATATGCCCTTCCTATGGCTGGAATTGCCCGAATGGTATATTCATGACCCGTTGATCGGCAGATCTCTTTTAATTGCAAGCAACAAAGCCCGCATTCTTAAACGATGAGCATAGTTAAATACAGACACTTTAATCTTATACTCCATGCCCTCGCATGGAGCATCGTGCTCTTTTTCCCTTTCCTGGTGGCCAGTGCTGCTGACCAGTACAAAATAGGCCCGCTACCGGGACCTTATTTCACAGCGTCTGGCATTGTCCACATGATCATCTTTTACGCGAATGCACTTTTCCTTTATCCAAAACTGCTCAACAAAACCTACTGGTTCTTATATGTCGTTTCCGCCATTTTGCTGATTGCATCTTCCTATTGGCTCAAATCCTATATCCTTACCTCCTGGTTCCCTGAATCGCTGCCAGACGCCAGGACACATGTATTATTTCCTTCTGTCATAGCCTTTATTGCCAGCGTTTTCTACAGCATAATTCTTGAAAAAATGCGCGCTGAAAAAAGGCAGCAAGAAAATGAGGCCATCCGGCTCGAAATGGAACTGAAGCACCTCAGATCACAGATCAGCCCGCATTTTCTGTTCAACGTATTAACAAACCTGGTATCCCTCGCCAGAAAGAAGTCCGGCCACCTGGAACCATCCCTGTTAATGCTGTCCGGTTTAATGCGTTACATGTTGTATCAGGCTGATAAAAAGATAACATTGCAACAGGAAGTGGAATACCTGGAAAGCTATATTGCCTTGCAAAAATTAAGGTTCGGACGCGAGGTAAAAATTACATTCGATGTCCGGCTATCTCAGGAAGGATCAAACTACAGCATTGAACCCATGCTACTTGTCCCGTTTGTCGAGAATGCATTTAAGCATGGCACAGGGTACCCTGATCAGCCCTTTATTGAGATCAACCTGACCGTGATCGAAGCCTTACTCGTTTTCCAGGTAAAGAATAAATTTGACAAGGAAACAGATACCAGCAAAGACGAAAACTCCGGCATTGGGTTGAGTAATGTCCGCTCCAGGTTAGCACTGCTTTATCCGGGCAGGCATGAACTGGTTATACACACCAGCAACAACCTGTTCAACATTAATTTAAAACTGAAGTTGTTATGACAATGCGCTGTATGATTGTTGATGACGAACCCCTGGTTCGTGAATTACTGGAAGATAATATGAGTCAGGTTCCTTTTTTGGAATTGGTAAGATCATGTAAAACTGCCATGGAAGCGTTGAAGGCATTACAGGAAGAACAGATTGATCTCATCTTCCTCGATATCCAAATGCCCCGCCTAAGCGGCCTGCAGCTACTGCAGTCACTGCCACATCCGCCACTCGTCATCATAGTAACAGCCTATGAACAATATGCAGTGGAAGGTTTTAACCTGCAGGTGGCAGATTATATTGTAAAGCCTTTCAGCTTCGACCGGTTCCTGAAAGCATGTAATCGGGCTGCCGATTTGTTCCGTATGAAAAACAGCACAGTAACTTCGGAAACAATAAAAAAACATGACTTCTTTGTAAATGTCGAATATACCCTCGTTAAGATTGTTGCTGCCGATATCGACTACATCGAAGGTTTCAAGGATTACATTAAGATATACCTTTCCTCAACTCCCAAACCCGTTCTCACCCGCATGTCACTAAAGTCCATTGAGGCAAAACTGCCTGCCGGCACTTTTATACGTACACACAAGTCCTACCTGGTGGCAATAGCCAGGATTACAACAATTAAACGAGACTTTGTATGTATTGGTACAACTGAGATCCCTGTAAGCGAAACTTTCAGGAATAATGTTGACAGAGTGCTCAAACCTTTTGGATAATTGAGAATTCGTAAAGGCAGCTATTAGCTAGTGCTTTTTTTTGCTGCCCTGGAGCATATGGCTTGGCAGATTTTTATGCTTTCTGCGCAATAACGATGTGCTTCCAAACCTTTACTTCCTTAAAAAGCTGTTGCCTGGCTGTGTAATTACCGCCACCACCTGAAGCACCTCCCCGCCCACCGCGTCCGCCGCCGCCACGTCCACCACGGCCGCCCATGCCTCCACCGTGCATACCTCCTCCGCTATAGCCACCACCCCCACCGCCGCTACTCATGGCGGGTTTAGGCAAAGCATTTATGGCAAAACCTACGGAGATCGGGGCGCCTCCCTTAGCTGTAAAGGCTGGCTGGGTGAATGACCGCAAGGGAATAACCGCTTCATATACCATTTCGCCCGAGGAGTTCAGATCTATTTTAACCGAAACGCCTGCCTCGTTTCCCTCAGCAATACCATAGCCCCCATTGCCTTTGCTGAACCCACTCAGCGTATATTGGTTGGCATTGATCAATGCCTTCGCCCTCATCTGCTGCAGGTTGGGTTGCTCTCCTGGTTGCCCTTGTTGTGCAGGCATCGTATGCAGGCCTCCATCCATGCCCTGGGCATCGCCTGAGCCAAGGGGGAAATGAACGGCTACCGTTTCGTTTTTCTCCGCAGCCGGATCGATAAACAGGGACATGCCAGTACGCAATATCTTTGTTTGACTGGTATGATCCGTCGTTGTTATCAGTACATACAAATTCTTATCGTCGTTGGTGATCTCATAGCCAATTTTACTGTCCTGGTCGAACGACATATGAGTTCTATCCCACTCCTGGCTGTTTCCATCTGCCGTTACTGGCTGTTGTTGATAGACACCCGTATGGATGGCATTGTCTGTGTCTTCGACCGTTTTCCTGGAACTGCTACAAGCCGCCAGTGACAACACCACGGCTGAAAGCAGGATCGTTCTATGGATCATACTAAATGATTTTTGCCAAAGTTATACAGGGCAATTGTTTTTGATTTGCTAATGACGACCAGTGCTGCGTAAAACGAAGCCCCGGAAGCATTACTTCCGGGGCTTACACCAAACCCAATGTTGTACGCCGGCCTTTTGTTATATTATTCGTAAGATCAGAATGCTTCAAAAACGAGCTTGTCATGCGTCGATAAACGCACTCCTTTTACTGCTCCTGTACCAAAGAATACATAACCGAGGCCCACAATGTGCACAGGCTTTTGAGGAAGGGGTAAGGAATAGGCGGGTTTATCATTGATGAGGAACAGGAGTTTGCCCCCATCACTTTTACAGCTCACCTGCACCCAATCCGTAAAATCAACCCCAAAGCCCGACAGATCTGCATGTTTTCCCGAAACCTTGTCTTCCGGGCCGCGCAGGAACAGCTCCGATACACAACCCTTTGCCGATAGCGGTATGGCAATGGGAGACTTGTCAGTGATCAGCAGCACATAGGATCGTTGACAGGCAGCAGCGCCTTCCTTGTATTCATGTTTCACCTTCGTGCTATAGTGAAAGTTGGAGAGCGGAACCGGCGTGAAGTTGCCCACATTGTAGTATTTCACAACAGGCGGTTTGGGCTGCATGGTCATATCCTTATGGATAATGTCCGAAACAGCCAGCTGTAATTTGTCTTTTTGCAGAAATTCCGAGGCGGCTAAATAAACCGGCACCGGCTTATTGTTGATAAGGCCGAGCCATCCATTGGAGGCAACCAGTACGGGATGCTCCTGCACCACTTTCCGGCCAACCAATAATTTAGCCTGGTAGAAACCCGGTTCATAGTAGATGGAAGTAAACGTGTGCTGGTTTTTATCAACCACCGACCTGGTTTGTTCATCCCACGACTGTTGAATGAATACCGAATCAGACACCGAGGCAGAAGCGTCGTATTGGAAGATGACAGAGTTTGGAATATCCCGCACAACCGCCTTGCTGCTGAAGCGATAAACCGCTGGTTCATCCGGCTTGCTCAGCTTTTTGATCCCGGCCCAGCTTAGCAAACCCGCCACAATGATAACGATGGCCGCCCACCAGGGCTTTGTTCCATATGCCTTATTGGATACCGTTGGGGTTGACAGTTCAGGCTCCGTTTTCACACCAGCGACCTCCACGATAAGGGATCTTTGAAAGGCCCTCCAACTCGCATAGCCCGCAAACTTCGACAGCGTATCCAGGGTCGTAGCACTGGGCAGGTGCTGGTAAGCCACTTTCCCCCACACCCTTCTCAAGGTGCTGGCACTGAGCGAAACACCCGTTTCATCCAAAATGCGTTCATTAAGCATATCAAAATCCCGGCCCTGCCAGGCAGCGCTTTCGCCCCATTCCAGCTTTTCTTCAATTTTCCTGAGCAGGATATTTAATTCAGATGCCATTGGTAGTCAGTGTGATATATCTTGATAAAACTTGAACAGGATATGAATAACCGCTTTTCGGTCCCACCATATACATTTAAAGATAAGCCAGGTAATCAATACCCGGATTCAACTAAATTAAAAACGATGATCAAGATTTCAACCTTATGTATCTGTCTGATTATTGGGGCATCCACCCACTTGCTTGCACAAACAAAACCCATCAACATTAAATTAACCGGCAACAAAAAACTGGTGGCTGTCAATGCCACAGTAACCGATACTGTCTACAAGGGAAAGAAAGCAGTAAAGCTGGTGGCCATCAAGAGTAATGAACCCTCATTCCTGAAAATCGCCGGTAACAGCTTTGGGAATGGTATTATCGAAATTGATCTGGCCGGCAAGCGCCAGGAAAATTCCCATCCCCTGAACAGGGGATTTGTTGGCATCGCATTCAGGATCAGCGACGACCATGCAAAGTTCGAGTGCATCTACCTGCGGGCCGCGAATGGAAGGGCGGAAGAACAGGTGCAGCGAAACCATACAACACAATATTATTCCCATCCCGATTATAATGTAGAAGTACTGCGAAAAGAATTTCCGGAGAAATATGAATCCTATGTAGATATGGTGCCCGGAGAATGGACAAAAATAAAGATTGAAGTAAAAGGCCAACAGGCAAAGCTCTATGTACACGGAAGCGCGCAGCCTGTCCTTATCGTGAACGATTTAAAACTCGGCGCCAATGGGCAGGGAGCCATCGGACTTTGGGTTGGAGGGGGTACGGATGCTCATTTTGCCAATTTGAAGGTGACTAACATGGATTAACACCTATCCGGGTGCTGGTGCCATATAGCCTTAGTTCAGGTACCACACGGATGCATTCAGCGCCGTAGCAAAACTTACCCAGGCCAGGTAGGGCCATTGCAGATTGGCTGCCCAATCAGATACCCTATAGAACTGCCGGATCATCCACAAAATACAGATCCATAATAGTACAATATCAATCAGCGCCCAGCCAATAAGGTGGAATTGAAAGAAAATAATGCTCCACCAGAAATTGAAAAAGAGCTGCACGCCGAAGATGATCACTGCCTTTTTCCGGGCAGCAATAGGCGGCTCACGCAGTATGAGGTAAAGGGAAATACCCATGATAATATACAACACCGTCCATACCGGCCCAAACAAAATATTGGGCGGTGTAAATGATGGCTTATTGAGCAACGGATACCAGTCACGCACATTTTGGGAGGTTACAATACCCGCCACACTGCCTGCAACCAGCGGCAAAGCGAGACTCAGAAGTATCAGTTGCCATTTTTTCATTGGGTTCTATATTTAAGGTTTGGCCCGGCCACCAGCAACCATCCCTACAGATATTTTAAAAGCTCCTGCGGTGACCGCAATAGATCCGTACATGAATCATAACGCAATGTGCCTGTTAAATGGGGGTTGCCTGCAATGAGCAATGGCAGGTTGTGTGGAAGACCCATGTTTTTACGGATATGCCTTATATCGTCCTGCTCCGGACGGCTGATAAAGAAAAGCAAAACATGGGAAATCGTCGTTTTCGTGAGAATGGCCGCCACTTGTTCGTAAGGTACATTCTGTCCAAGGTAAATGGTTTCAACATTTTTTGAACGGATGATGTAATTGGCGAATAACAGGCCGATCTCATGCCATTCACCTGGTGGCAACAAAAGCAGGAACTTCTTACGTCGCTTCTTTTCCAGTACCAGGGCATCAGTAGCCGCCATCAGCTTCCGCCGCACCACCGCTGAAGCAAAATGTTCCTGCACCGGCATTGCATCTTCCGTAGACCACATAATGCCGATCTTTTGTAGCAGGGGATAAACTACGTTGAGCATCGCGTCAAACAGCCCGAAGCGCTTTACGGCGGCAGCATAGGTTTTCTCGAATTTTACTTCATCAAAAGCCAGCATCGATACCACCAGGTCGTTGATAAATGCCGTCGTTACCACATCTGCTTCCTGCTCTCCCGTGCTGCCTTGTAATCCCAGCACCATCGCATGCATGTCGTCCTCATCGAGGGCCGCTATTTTCGATATCTTATACCCATTGGACAACAAGGTGGCAACGTTCAGCAGTTTACGCACCTGCCGGTCATCGTACATACGGATATTTGTATCCGTACGCCCGGGTTCAATAAGCTTATACCGCCGCTCCCATACACGGATCGTAGGCGCTTTGATACCCGATAATTGCTCCAACTCTGATATATGGTATAGTTTCATGACGCGGCAAAGTTAATAAACCCCAGCCCCTTGGTATAAAATCATTTTCTGCACAAAGGCCGGTTACCTTTTTGCCATTTTTGCTGAAATTAAATTTATTAACAACATAAAGATAGCGATTATTTTGTTCAACTTTTATTTAAATTTGTTGAACAAAACAAGTTCGTGTTACAATTTGATCGGGTCAACCGGTTCAAAAATGCACAAGGAACGTCAAACTGTAGCGATTGATAAACAAACTGGCAGGTCTTAAATCAATGAAAAAGAAAATAGCGATCATAGGTGCTGGCATTTCGGGACTTTCTGCTGCCGCTTATGCAGCAAAGGCTGGCAATGAAGTGCATGTCTTTGAGAAGAACAGCAGCCCGGGAGGCCGTGCCAGGCAATTCAAAACAGATAACGGATACATTTTCGATATGGGGCCAAGCTGGTATTGGATGCCGGATATTATTGATAACTTCTTTCATGATTTTGGATACGAAGCCAACCATTTTTACGAACTGGTTTCACTGAACCCACAGTTTGAAATGATCTTTGCCGGCGGCAAACTTGCTGTACCGCATGATTACAACGAATTGAGAGCCCTGTTCGAGCACATTGAGCCGGGTGCCGCAAAACGGTTAGATACCTTTATGAGATCCGCCCGGTACAAGTACGAAGTGGGTATGCGGGAGTTTGTGCAAAAGCCCTGTCATTCCTGGTGGGAATTTGTATCTCCTGCAATAGCGGCTAATGCCCTGAAGTTAGATCTGTTGTCCAATTTTCGCAGGTATGTAAAGAAATATTTCTCTCATCCCTGGCTCATTGCACTGATGGAGTTCCCCGTAATATTTCTCGGTGCCGCTCCCCAAAACATTCCCGCCTTGTACAGCCTCATGAATTATGGCGGATACGCCCTGGGCACCTGGTATCCGATGGGAGGATTTTACCAGTTGGTATCGGCCATGAAAGAAATAGCAGCCCTGCAGGGTGTCCGGTTTTATTTCAATCATCCGGTAGACCAGATAGTGACGAAAGATAATCAGGTAAGTTCACTCATCATACATGGGGAGGAATATGTATTCGATGCCGTGATAGCTTCCTCCGATTATCATCATACAGAAACACTTTTAGAATTACCCGAACGCAATTACGATGAAGCCTATTGGCAAAGCAGAACCTTTGCCCCTGCTGCCCTCATTTACTATCTGGGTTTTAAGGAGCCTATTCCCAATCTGAAGCACCATACTTTATTTTTCGAGCACGACCTCGATGTCCATATTGATGATATCTACAAGGATAAACAGTGGCCGCGCCTTCCCTTATTCTATGCCTGTTGCCCTTCCAAAACAGACCCGGGTGTCGCTCCTGAAAACCACGAAAACCTTTTTCTGCTGATGCCATTGGCTATTGGTCTGGAAGACAATGAAACCATACGTGAGCAATACTTTCAGCAAATGATGCAACGTATAGAAAAAGCTACGGGAAGCAGCGGCCTCATCCATAAAATAGATTATAAGCGGAGCTATTGCGTACGGGATTTTGTGCAGGATTACAATGCTTACAAGGGCAATGCCTACGGATTGGCCAATACCCTGTCGCAGACCGCCGTACTGAAACCCGCTATCAAAAACAAAAAATTGTCCAACCTCTTTTACACCGGGCAGCTAACAGTTCCCGGCCCCGGCGTGCCTCCATCGATCATATCCGGAAAAATTGCGGCCAACGAAGTGAATAACCTTAAAATAGTCCGTTTTGAAAGCGCTGTTTGACGAATTATCAAGGCAGGTGAGCAAAGCCGTCACCCAGAAGTATAGCACTAGCTTTTCTCTCGGTATACTGGCTTTACATCCATCCATAAGACCTGCCATTTACGCAATCTATGGATACGTAAGACTGGCCGACGAAATTGTGGACAGTTTTCACAACTTCAATAAAGGGCTGTTGCTGGAAAGATTTAAAGAGCAGACCTGGCAGGCTTTGGACGAAGGCATTTCGCTCAACCCCGTATTGCATTCCTTTCAGGAGGCTGTCAGCCTTTATCAGATCGACAGAGGTCTCATTGAGCAATTTCTCCACAGTATGCAAATGGACCTTACGCCCATCGATTACAACTCCGAGCGCTACAATGAATACATCCTTGGATCGGCCGAGGTGGTAGGGCTCATGTGCCTGCAGGTGTTTGTGGAAGGGGATGCCGATGCTTATCAGTCTTTGAAACCTTATGCCATGAAACTAGGTTCCGCTTTCCAGAAGGTCAATTTCTTAAGGGATCTGAAGGACGACTATCAAATATTGGGTCGTACTTATTTTCCCCAGATCGGGAGCGGCTTATTTGACAATAATATCAAATCATCGATAGAAAAAGATATTGAGGCGGAATTTAAAGAAGCGCTCATCGGCATCAATAAACTACCGGCTTGTTCTAAATTCGGTGTGTACCTGGCCTACAAGTACTATATATCCTTATTCAGGAAGATCAAACAAGTACCCGCGCAAAAAATATTACAGGAACGCGTCCGGATTCCCAACCTGCAAAAATTTTCGCTGATGATGCGCTGCTATGTACAATATAAGATCGCCAACCTGTGAACCGGTTAATTCATATAGCAGTCTCATGTGCAACGCTGGCACATAGAGCATTGCTTGCATCAAATATTATAAAATGAACATACTGACAGTTCTAGCTACTTTTCTTTTGATGGAGGGCGCTACCTGGATCATCCATAAATATGTAATGCACGGATTCCTGTGGATTTTGCACAGGGATCACCACGATCACAGCCATGCCGGTGACCTCGAGCACAACGACCTGTTTTTTGTCATTTTCGCCATTCCTGCCATAGTATTATTTTATATCGGTGCCCAACGTGGGTTCAATTACCTGTTCTTTATCGGATTGGGTATTTTTCTGTATGGGCTGGCGTACTTTTTTGTGCACGACATTTTCATTCACCAGCGTATCAAATTTTTAAGCAATACGAAAAATCCCTACCTGCTCGCTATCCGCAGGGCACATAAGCAACATCACAAACATGTCGGAAGAAAAGATGGTGAATGTTTCGGATTCCTGTGGGTGCCTGTAAAATACTTCAAAATATACTTCAGCAAAAGATAAAGCAGGGTACCAATCCCTTCATAAACTACTTTGGCAGCTCCTCCTATCCTGCCCTTCCCCGGTAAAACCCAACGCCGCACAGATTTTACATTCGTTTACATAGTTTTTACCGCGCTTTTACCACTCCTGCGCACAGACACTCTAGGTTTGTACCAGCAACCCGGGCTTGTTTATTTCAGCATTCATCATCACAAAAATCATCATCCAATGCGGTCAATTGTATTGTTCGTCTGCCTACCCTTGTGCCTCACCGGCGCCATCGCCTGCCGCGATCAGTCAGCGGCCACTATCGCTACCCCTACACTGGCTGTTACAGCATCGGCGCCTCCTACCCCTTCCGGAATGGTAGTGGGCTATTCCCTGGATATACCAGCAAGTTTTGTCAATTGGAAAGGGATGCATGTCATGGGAGGAAATGGACACCAGGGCTATATCAAACCACTAAAGGGCACCCTGGCTTTAGAAGCCAACGGCACTATTGCAGGAGGCTATTTTGAACTGGATATGAACACCATCACCCTTACCGACAAGAAAGACACGAGCAGCGATAATGGAGTGGTATCCCACCTGAAAGACCCCGACTTCTTTGATGTGAAGAAGTATCCCAGGGGTACATTTCAGTTAACCAAAGCAATTAAAGCCCCCGGAGATTCTACTTCTTATTATATTACCGGGCAACTGACCTTGAGGGCCATTACCCAGGAGATCCAGTTTCCGGCCATCATCATCAGGAATGGAGAGGATATTGTAGCCACAGCCTCGCTCACCATCGACCGTACCAAATGGGGCATCACTTACCAGTCAGGCAGCGTATTCGGACTTCTCAAAGACGACTTGCTCGAAGACAGAGTGCCCGTCTCACTGGCTTTACGGTTTCACCAGCAGTAGTAGGAAGCAGGCCAGGCGCCAAAGCGGTATGCCCACCGGTCCTGCGTGTACAAAATAGTTTGTCCTGTTTTATAAATCAGGACAAACTACGCCCCTCCCAGGCTTTTACGGCGTCATCCTTTGATTAGTTTTACCGCCTGATAAATGACCCGTTTTAACCCCTGGCCCCTATGCTGAAAACGATACTCTCTACCCTCCTGCTGATCGTCACCTTTTGTGCCCATGCCACCATACGTTATGTAAAAGCCGGCGCCTCAGGCCCCGGTACAGACTGGCCAACTGCCAGTGGCGATGTACAGGCCATGATCAATGCCAGCAGCGCCGGCGATGAGGTATGGGTGGCAGGCGGCACCTACCAGCGCTCCAGCGGTGCGTATTTTTACATGAAAGAGGGCGTGAAGATCTATGGCGGTTTTGCAGGAACGGAAACGACGCTTTCTCAGCGCGACCTGTCTCTTACCGCCAATAAAAGCACCTTGCAGGGCAATGGGGCATGCGTGATGTGGAACGAGGGTAATACGATTACCAATGCTACCCTCGTGGATGGTTTTACTGTTACCGGCGGGCAGACTGATTATGGCGCTGGCATTTTCAACCGGGGAGCCGCACCAACCATCGCCAACTGCATTATCACCGGTAATACTGCTACTAGTATGGGCGGCGGTATTTTCAACAAAACCGGTGCAACGCGTATTATCAACTGCAACATCAGCAACAATTCAGCCCCATATGGCGGCGCTATCTGTAATGACGATGCCAACGCCCTGATCACCAACTGCACCATCAGCGGCAATACCACCTCGGCAATCGGAAGAGGCGGCGGCATACACAATAGAAATACGGCCGACCCCATTGTTACCAACTGCGCCATCACCGGCAACAGCGCCGCTCAGGGTGGAGCAGTATACAATACAGCTTCTTCGCCCAAGTTGACCAATTGCACCATCAGTGGCAATACCGCTACCGATGGAGGCGCCATGTACAATGCCTCCAGTTCCCCGCCCAGGTTGCGCAACTGTATCCTATACGGCAACAGCAGTGGCATCGTCAATGTACAAAGCTCCACCCCCGACATACAATTTTGCCTGGTACAGGGCCTCATGGGTACCACCACCAACAATATAGCGGGCTCCAGCGACCCCTTGTTTGTAAACCCCTTGACACCCGGCATCAGTACCGGCGGGGATTATCGCCTGCAACCCTGCAGCCCCGTCATCAACAAAGGCAATAACAACTATTTTGCCGTCGGACAAAGCATTGACCTCTCTGCCATCACCACCGACCTCGACGGCCTTCCGCGCATTCACAACAGCGTGAAGATAGATATGGGCCCTTATGAATTTACAGGCACTAATACCGGCGGCCTGCTGCTGGCCACCGATGGTGATGCAGTAACCGCCACCATTCCTGTTGGTCTCTCCGCCACCGCCCTCACCGCGGCCTGCCGTGTGGTGGCCAGGGTATCGCCCGATGGCACAGCCACTACCGTTAGTGGCGCTGTGGATGCCAAAGTATGGGTCGAAACCACCCAGCCTGCCCTGTATGTAAAACGTCATTATGAAATAACACCTGCTGTCAATGCCGCTACAGCCACCGGCAAGGTCACCCTATACTTTACCCAGGCGGAATTCGATGATTTCAATGCCGTCAACACCCTGCAATTGCCAACCGGCCCCACAGATGCTACCCGCATTGCCAACCTGCGCATAGAAAAACGGGCCGGTACCAGCAGCGATGGCAGCGGACTACCTGCTACCTATACCGCTACAGGCATCACCATTGATCCCGCAGATACCGATATTTTATGGAACGGCACCGGCAACCGCTGGGAAGTAAGTTTCGATGTAACCGGCTTCAGCGGCTTTTTTGCCAAAACACATGCTTTCACCATGCCCCTGCGTTTACTGAGCTTTAAGGGCAACCAACGTAATGGTTATAACCAACTGCAATGGGTCACAGCAGAGGAGATCAACACCCGTCATTTTGAACTGGAAAGCAGCAGCGATGGCAGCGCCTTTACCAGCATAGCCACCATCCGGGCCGCGGGCAATGGAAGCAATACCTATGGCTATAACGATCAGCGGATGAATACCGGCAAAACATTTTACCGGTTGAAGATCGTGGACATCGATCAACGATACAGCTATAGCCCCGTTATTAGTATTAGCAATAACAGCAACAACAGCCTTCGCCTCTTTCCCAATCCTGCCAGCGATATGATCTATATCGATGCCGGCAGTAGCCTATTGCACACCAGGGCCACCTTGCATGATGCCAATGGCAGGCTGCTGCAAACTATTTTGATCACCACCAACCCGCAACCCATCCATCTACAACACCTGACCAAAGGCCTGTATACAGTACAATTTGAAGATGGCAGAATAGAACGGATTATTAAGCAATAAGCCGAAGGTCGCCGCCGGCCGCCATGCCCCAATAGCAAAGCGCCGTCTCCAATGCAGTGGAGACGGCGCTTTTATTTTGTAAGAAAAGATAGCCCACATGGCATCCTGATAACCAACGCACTACCTACACAGTAAAATATCCGTTAAAACGCATTAGCCTTTTATTAATTTCTTGTTAGCAACCCGGTGCTACATTATGGCCATTCTTAACCATCAAAACGATTGTCATATGAAAAGATCAAGACAAACCCATCTCTTGAAAAAAGCCTGCATCGCACCCTGTTGCCTGCTGTTTTTACTGTCCGGGGCCACACAGTCTTTTGCCCAGGGCGCCACTACCCCTTTCAAATCTATTGAAGCAGAATCAGGTACCCTGGCCGCTGGCGCCGCCATCCGCACCATGACTACCCTGCCCCCTCAGCCAACACCCGAACTCGAAGCCTCAGGCAGGTCTTTCGTAGAGCTCAACGCCGAAGGCGAATCTGTAACCTGGGTAAACAATACCGGTATCAGTTCCAATACCATTGTCATCCGGGGTACCATCCCCGACGCCCCGGCAGGCCTGGGCATAACGGCCACCCTGAACCTGTATATTAACGGGGTATTCCGGCAGGCCATTACCATGACCTCCAAATATTGCTGGCAATACGGCGTGGCCCAGCATTGGGCCGACAACGATCCCGCCTCCGGTACACCCCACCGCTTTTATGATGAGTTCCGCGCCTGGATCACTGGCGCACCCATTGCTCCCGGCAGCACCATCATGCTCAAAAAAGACGCCGCCAATACAGCCGCCTTTTACTACATCGATATGTTCGACCTGGAAAACGTAGGCCCTGCCATCACCCAACCAGCCAATACGCTTTCCGTTACCGCTTACGGCGCCACATCAGGCGACGGCACCGACGACTCGGATGCTTTCATTGCCTGTATTGCCGCCTGCCAGTCCCAGGGCAAAGGCATGTGGATACCCGTTGGAAATTTTCATACCGGCAAAATAATTGAAGCTTCCGGCATCACCATCAGTGGTGCAGGCATGTGGTACACCAGGATGGAGCGCATCATTGGCGCCCGTCACAAGTGGAGCCTCACCAATTGTACCCTGCGCGATATCTACATCTTTGGTAACGAAACAGCCCGCGACCTCGCACACGGCCATGATTATGGGATGACCGTTCAGGGAGCCAATGGTTGGCTCGTAGAACGCGTTTGGGTGCACAATGTCGGCGCAGGATTCTGGATGAGCGGAACCGATGGCACCATCCGCGACTGCCGGGCGTCCAATGATTGGGCCGATGGCATTAATCTTAACAATGGTTCATCCGTTCAGGCTACGCACAAAGGGCTTCGGTTGACCTGCCAGAATAACTATGTGAGAGGATGCGCCGATGATGGTATTGCCATCAATGCACAGAATGGAGGCGGCACTACCGACAATATGGTAGACACCAAAGTACTCAACAACTCATCCGTGGCCACCATCTATGCCAATGGCATACGCGTGGCAGGTGGCAGAAACTCACTGATCCAAAACAACTATGTTTCGGATAATGCCGATCTGGCCGGCATTGTGCTGGGCACCTTTGGCACTGCCGGCAATCCCTGCGAATCTGTTACCGTTAAGAACAATTTACTCATGCGCTGCGGTGGTTTCCGTAGCATCGCCCAGGGCGCCATTTACATCAACGATGGCACCAGCGGCCTGGTAGACCAAAACACCGTGGTCGATTGCTTCGCACCCAGGGCCATTGCCATCAGGAAATTCAATGTTACCCTCACCAGCAATATTGTCAACAACCCGGCCGGTACGGGCTTTTACATTTATGCAGGCGCTACGGGAAGCGCAACCATCAATTACAATACAGTAGCCAACCTCCATGCCGGTCAGGAGGCTTTCCGCAACGATGGTACCGCCACTTTCACCACACCTTCGTTGACTGCCAACAGTTGGCAGGAGACCATTACCGAAGTGAGGCTTTTTCAAAATACAAATTATGGTGGCACAGTCAGCCAGCTCCTGCCTGTAGGCAATTATACCACAGCGCAACTCGCTGCCAAAGGAGTGCCCAACGACTGGGCATCATCTGTGCGCGTGCCCAGTGGCAGGCAGGTGATCGCGTATGCAGGTGATAATTTTACCGGCACCTCCTGGACATTTAATTACGATACACCCGTATTCCCCGCTTTAACTCCCAATGCCAACGACCAGATCTCATCCCTCAAAGTATTGACCGGGCCGGCCCACCGGGCAGCAAGTCCTGCAGATGCCGCAGATGACAATACCCCTGCCGGTGAGATCACCCTCTATCCCAACCCGGCAACTACCCTGCTTACTATTCGCGGCCTTTCCGAACCCACAGATATCATCATCCGTAGCAGCGGTACCGGCGCTACTATGCACACACAACGATCCATGCGCCAGGTGGATATCAGTAAACTGCCGGCCGGCGCTTATTTTATAACCATTGGGAAAAACAAGCCCATCCCCTTCATTAAAAACTAAGCGCGCAGAAGATCCACCCATCATCAACCAATCACCACAACATGAAAAAGATCCGGTATATACTTTTTACAATACTGATAACCTTGTCCTTTGGCTGTTCCAGGAAAAACCTAATGGGCCACCTTCCTGCCTCGGCTGACCTGCAAGCCAAAGCAGCTTCCGGATCACCTGCAGCACTGGCCGTAGTGGCCGGCGCTGTGGGAGATGCCCATATTAAATACTTTGGCCGTTGGGATACCAGCAATGCAACCCAGTACATAAGTTATTGGGGAGGCGCCTATGTACGGGTTAGTTTCACAGGCACCACCGCAAAGATCAAAGTAGGCGCCGCCACAAACTACTATGCCAGGATCGACAACGGTCCCTGGGTAAGTTATACCAATGTAAGCGGCACCATCAACCTCACCCCTACCCCCCTGGCCAGCGGTACCCATACCATCACCGTGGCCCAGGGAAAAGATTACAATTATGTATTCAACTTCCAGGGCTTCATCTTCGATGCAGGTGCTGCCACCAGTGCGCCGCCTGCTTCCGGCGACATCATAGAGTTCATTGGTGATTCCATTACTGCTGGCTATGCAGCCGGCACCGGCACACAGGTAAATGTCTCTGCTTACGGCTGGGTTTGTTCCGAGGCATTGGGCACCGAACATACACAGATCGCTTATCCCGGCATTTGCCTTACCAGTGGCTATCCGGGAGTAGGCATGGATGCCCAGTATTTCAAGCTGCAGAACTCATCGTACCCCACTTCGCCCAACTGGGATTTCACCAGGTACACCCCCAGGCTAATTGTTGTCAACCTGGGTACCAACGACAACAACAAAGCAGTACCCGACAATACCTTCCAAAGCACTTACACCACATTCCTCACCAATATCCGCGCGAAGTTTCCGAATGCCGAGATCTTTGTGATGAGAACTTTCCTGGGTGTAAAAGCTATCCCCACCCTGGCCGCAGTCAATGCCAGGATCGCTGCCGGCGACAACAAAGTGCATTATGTCAACACCGCAGGCTGGCTCACGACGGCAGATTATGCCGATGGTTTACACCCAAGTGTGGCCGGTCACATCAAAGCAGCCAATTTGCTGAAGCCTATCCTGGCGCCTTATATCAATGGTACCCCTACCCTGGCCAATGGCACTTATAAGATCATCAACAGGCACAGCGGCCTGGCCATAGACGCTAAAGGGCAGGCAGTAGTGGATGGCACACCGATTCAGCAATGGACACCCAATGGCCAGAACAATCAGAAATGGGTAGTGACCAACCTGGGAGGCGGACAATACAGGATTGCCGGTGTGCAGAGTGGAAAGTCCCTCGATGTAGCCGGTCAGTTAACAGCGGATGGCGCCAAACTCCAGCTCTATACCTCCACCAGCGGCAACAACCAGAAATGGATCATCACCCCTGGTTCCGGCGGTTACTACACCATCAGGGGAGTGCAGAGCAACAAAATGATGGAAGTGGCGGGCAGTTCAACAGTTACCGGCGCCCTCATCCAGATATGGACCAGCACCGGGGCCAACAACCAGCAATGGGCTTTCCAGGTGCCGTAGCACTTAAAGGGGAATTGTTTTGACGGCACCGCTAGGGAACAAGTTAGGAGGATTGATACATCAATGCTACAGGTTTTTTTAACTAATTAATAATCAGCACAGGCCAGTTCCCGTCCTGTTCCGGCTACGAAGCCCCGGAGGTGTTACTTCCGGTTTTTTTTGTTTACTAGGGACATTGGTATATTGTACCGGACTTAGCTATCTGCCTATGCTAGAAGGAGGATAGAAGGTATTAGTTATTCATGTTTTGGAAGAATCTACAAATGAAAAGAAGATACAGCAGTAGGTACTTTACAAATCTATTCTTTCCCTATCCGCATAGTATAGTTCGCACTCGGCCTGTGGAAGTCTCCAAAGACAACCACAGTAGGAAAAGAATCGCATGTGATTTTGTATCCTAAATGTCTCGTTGCCGGGTCTCCATAGCAGATAAATAGTTTGCATTCTATATCCCCTTTCCCATCATGAAAGTCGAAACTGGTTGTACCTATAAGCCTTCCATGCATTACACCTGATTTAGTATTTGAAAAGGCAGCATTTACCTTTGAAGCTTGATTCATAGGGAAAGCAATAAAGGCAGAATCCCATTGTCCTTGCTTTGGTTTGCAGGTAAAAATAAACTTGCCGTTCTCCTCAAAAATCTGAACGTCCATATTATCCTTTAGTTCAACCTCTTTATCTTCTGGTATTACCACAGTGTGGGCGGTAATACCCCCACTTTGCTCATGACTCGTCACGCGTTGGTCTATTATAATCCGAGGTTCAGACTTTACAACTGGAGCCAACTTTTTATTTGTGTCACCTTGTACTATAGTTAAATTGCCTTCAGCCTTATACATATCTCTTCCTGCGCTATTATTATCACGCTGTGCAACATTTGCAGTACTGGAATCTCCGTTCTGGATCACTTCTGTTATCGGTTTATCAGGAGAATTACATGTAAAAATACCGCCAATGATGGCAGCGGCTATGACAGCGCCTGCCGCTATCCAGGCATTTTTTCGTTTTCCCATGGTTCAGAAATTTATTCCAAATTTACTCCTATAATCTCAGGTATTTCCAGGTAGCTTATCCACAGCTTTGTGCAAAGTTTCCAGACGAAACCCTTACCCAGTAAATTTTGCATATTATCAAAACAGTTGGTTTTTTGCTTCATTGGTTCGTTCTAATTACAAATAGACATACATGAATAATTTTTACTTTACGATTGAAGGTAAGCACGTTGAGAGTAGTATAAAATCGTAATTCCGCTTTATGACTTTTTACGGAAGAAATGGCGCATTTAATATCCTATCACAATTTTCACATAGCCGCTGAATATACTGCTGCAGATGTTTTTCCGTAACGACATGAATTTTTGGAATTGTTCCATTGATATTTTCTTTGTAATGAATCTGCGCTTCCTGTATCTCCTTACAGTTAATTTCATCGTTCGCATTGAGTCTTGCTTCTATTAGTTTTCCTCTAATCGCTATTATGGGAACAAAAATGCAGTAATCGCTTCCCATTCCAAACCTAGTTGCGCCATCTTCTGATTTGATAAAATTTAAAATCGCCTGTATCGCAGCATATGCGTTCTCTTTTGATTTTTCATTTTTATTCTCATTGCCTACCATTTTTTTCTCGCTGGCTACCATCCCATATCCAATATGCCGATCACACTCAAAGAAACGCTCAAAACTTTCCTGTTTCACTAAATGATCCATCCAAAGCCTTCCATTTTGGTTATGGAAATAGCACAATGGAAATCCTTTGGTGATTGATGAAAATATCACCCAAGGTGTTTTGGCATATTTACATTCTATTTAAAAGAATATATTAAAATTATGGTCATTAATTCGCTCTGATCGATGCGCTATCACATCCAATTCTCTGATAGTTTCAGAAATAGGATCACGATAATATACTGACTGGTGAATTCCAAAACGTGCGACCTGAAATTCCCTTGCAACTTTCATTTCAAAAGGGAAGCCATTCATTGATAAAAATTCTCGAACTTCTTTTATAGGATCGCTGCTCATGGCTGTTTTATGTTTTATTTTTAATTTGCCACCATTTTTAACAGGCTATGTTTACACTAATAAAATACGGCAGGCACTATGATTTCAGTATACCGAAATTATTATAAGAATTGAAGTTACTACTCTAAAGGTTTCATTGGAACCCTGGGTCCTTTTAATGCCCACAGTTCCAACGATGCTTGAAACATAGGAGGATTATTAACAAATGTCATGAAGAAAACTTCAGCAAAAGTCGAGCTTCTAAACTGGTGACTTATTTTCTCTGCTATGGTTCTTTTACTAAGAGTAGCCAACTCAAATTCGTCACTCCAAATAAGTAATATATCGGAATATCCACTATTTTTTCTTCTATAAACGTTTTGAATGGCATCATCCACATCATTGTCACTGAACGACACATCATCAATATCATAGTTGACGTATACATTGTTGTGCCCATAGAACCGGGAATAGCAGTTAATAGGAATCCTGTTTAATACCACTTGTTGGTAATAAACACTCAATTTCGTATGACTGATAGTATGCCATATGGGTGATGCATCAGAATCAAACTTGCCTTGGTTGTCTTTTATCAAAGTAGCAATATACACAGCCAATTCATTCATGATATTCGATTTCCCTTTCTTCACTTCCGATAGAGGTATTGAAGCTTTATCACCAACCGGAAAGATATTGACGATAATTGGATATTTTGGAACTACAAGTTTAGAAATCTCTCTGACCATCTGTTCATTAACCCGCTTAGACAGGGCTTTTCTTTCTTCATGCCGCGTAAACTGAAGCTCCGTAATTTGGATTCCTTTAGCTATTCCACATTCTACAAAAATGACATCCGGCTTTTTATAACTATCATCACTATTGTGTTTATATTCTGTTATGACTGAGTGATATTCTCTTCGCAAAAATTCGCAGAAAAATGTGCCTAAAATGTTCTCTGCAAGCTTTTTGTCATTGTGCGGCACAAATCTCGGATCTTCCTTTACAGGAATGCGTCTGGAATATTGAAACTTAAAGGTTCCGTGCCCATTACCGTTGCTTCCATTTACGATTATATCCATACATGAATTTACCTAAAATATCTGTAGCAGGTCAGTACATGCAGAGACCCCATTCAATTATTGGGCCATGTGACTCATAAGAATAGCTTGTAGCAATTCATCTCCTTGACATAATTCTGTGCTACCAACAGGGTATTCTACTGTCTCATCAACCTACACGAAACATATAATTACTCCCTTTATTCAAAATGAAAAACCCCACATAGATATGCGGGGAGTCACTAATCAAATTCGTTAACCATTAAACCTTATCCTTATTATTATAAAAACTAAACCTGCTTGTTGTACTAAAAACACCTACCATTTTTTTGAAATCTCTTCCAATTTGACTACTATCAATCAGTTACACCCCAATGGCGGATGAAAAAAATGGCTCCATTCCTAAAATGTCAACCACCTGGCACATACCAACAGCGCAGCATACTCACTTATCCCATCCCGAATACCACCCACTTCCAACACCACCCCTGCAATTCTACTATCCAGGCGGCCACAACAAATGCAGCACAGGTCTTCTGATTAATGAAAACTCGAACAGGCCAGTTCCAGTTCTGGGTACGGTAGCACCGAAAGTATTACTTCCGTTGTATACCTTTGGGAAATGAATTTGTACGGCTTACGCTACAATCATACATCCCGGTATTACGAGATCACAGAAAAAGGGATTACCTATTCAATGGAACTGTCTGAAATGCATATGCTCAAGAAAAGTACTGAGCTTTCCGTAGAATATTGGTATATGAGCCTTGGCCTGGAAAACCGGATAAAGATTAAAAGATCAGGAAATATTGTTAGTTCACAGGATGAATTTTATCCGGAGGCAGAATATGATTAAGCCCCAACCGGCCTTTATAGAGGAATTAAGGATGAATGAAAAAGCCAGGGAATTTATGGCTTTTAATCATATGGCAAATTATTACTACGCAGATCTATTGCGCAGTAATCAAATAGTTTTGCATTAAATAATCGATATGTTTATGCTTTTAACCCAAAACAGTTTCATCCTGAAATCTTACAGGCTATACGATTTATTGCAATATCAACTGGCTCTATAGAAACGAATTTGGGAAAAGTAATTTGGCTTTTGTCTGAAGAAGAAGTTGAAGGTGTTAAACCTACTACAGATGCTAAATCAGTAAGTATTTTAATTAACAGGTTGGAAACCCTAGTTAGTAGGGCACCATCTAGGGATATACGACAGGCTATAAAAGAATGGTGCAGCATTGCTAAAGACGCTTATGTTTGCCGTAATGCTGTTGTACATGGCCAACGAATATCTTATACTGAAAATGAACATACTTTTATAACAAATACAGGATACCACGGTGAATTACGAGGCAGAAAAAGTCGGTCATTTCTAGCAACTAAGAATAATTGTAAAATGCTTGCAGAAGTCTTCGGCCTGCTGGATCATGTGATTTTAATGGTTTAACGGAAGTCGAAATATGGAACACGATGAAAAATAATAAAGAATTTAAAGAAATACTGGATGAATATACCCAGCGATATAGGCGTTGCAATAAATCAAGCTTAACTAAGAAGAAGCGTAACATGAAGAATACTACTAGGCAAAGCCGGCCACGATACGTGTTCTACCCTAGCTCTAATGCAGGTATAATTTGAATGATATTGGGGTAACGTTAGATTCATAAACTGTTAGAACCGAAATAAATAAAACATCAAATTGAATTGTTTATGTCAACAAGATTAGTTCCTTTTCATAAAGGAAATATATTTGAAATTTTGGCGGACTTTTTACTAGGCTCCCTTGGATTAGCAAATCCTCCACGAAGGCAATTTGATTTTGGATACGATTTCTATTGTTATTTATCAGAAGTCCTACCAGAAAAGAAAAATTTGTTGAAGTTTGATTATCCATACACTATCCAAATTAAAAGTAGCCAGGATCAATTTGTAACGTATGGAAATGAAAATCCGAAAAAATGGAAAAAAGAAGATATTGATTGGTTATTTAGGCATCAAACCCCTTTCTTTATTGGATTTCTTGATACAGATAAATATGAGTTGAAAATTTATGATACAACTGGAATCTGGTTTTTATTTGTAAATGGAAAAACTAATTGTAGCCGTATAACATTTAGGCCTGGAAACATTATAACCACAGACTTTCCTCTTTCAAAATTACCCTCAAATCATGATTTCTTAAGGGATTCGCCGATGAGAGGTATCCCCGACCGTCCTACTCCAATAGAAGAGTGGGAAGAAGAAAAGGGTGATGGATTACATTATGTGATTGATATGGGTAATCCTATAACAACAATTTCTGTTGAGGACACTAAAAATGAGGTACAACTTTCGATAGTAAGGCGTGCTCTTAAAAGTGTCATTGAAACTGAAAATCGAAACATTGCTAACAGAAATATCGGTATAAATTTTTTTGCCGAGATAAAAAATAACCTCACTAATGATCCGATTTTTTTGAACGGATCTCTATATAATATTCATGAAAAGTCATACGTTAAAAAGTTACAAAAGCACGCTAGAGAAACCCTTATTTCTCTTTTAATAAATACTGAAGAAGACGATATTGACCTGCAAAGTACCATAAAGAATATGCTAAAGCAGTTACCAAGAGCATACGATTATAATCAATTATACAAACAGAACCCACAACTTTTCGATTGGACCCAGGAAGTTTAGGTTACGGAAATAAATGAAATGATCTATTTTTAGGCCCTCCTGTCACTTATCCGTATCAAGTAACCCTGAAATATCTATTGAGTTCATGTATAGCTCTAATGGATTTGTTGAGAGAAAGCTGCGATACCTTTTATCCATGTTATGCTCAACGAGATGATACACTTCAACGTAAAACGAATCTATTTGATAGAGGGTTACTGCATACTTACCCTCTGTACGTTTAGCGATCTCCACGCCATGATCCCGCAGAGCTTTGGCTTGCTCCATAACATGCAAGGCATTAAATTGATATAACGTAGTACTCTAAAATACATAATTATAATTTTAGTAATACGGTAAAGAAAACCAATACAATCACCAGGGCGATAATTGCTTCTACTGTAATCCGCTTAATCCTAATAATTATGAAACCTAGTTTAATTTCAAAATCTTCTCCGGATCTCTCGTTGGGAGATTGTTTGTGATTTGAAGTGGGCATAGTGTATCTTTTTTATGAAGTCTTCTACAAAGTAAACGGTTAATACTTTTTTTCCTTGCTCAATGCCTTTAGTAAACAACCCTGTTTTTAATTTTAAGTGACTCAATATCAGTACCTTAATCTAATAATAAGGCTGAAATGATTGATTTTAAAATTAGTACAACAGTTTGTTTTCGTTTTTTTTCTTAAATGGTTCATTATCAATTCCATACTATTAAAGCATAAAGAGCTAACTCATTGATTTCCAAATTGCCGCCCACCCACATAGTAAATACGGGTAACAGTGCCTCACAGCGGGCAAGTACCCGCCATCAGATGCGCAAGTCTCCATGAACCTATGAGTGCTAGCTTATCAAGGAACTGTTCCCAATAGCTATATTCCATAGTTGAAGGCATTCCTGTAGGCCTTGAAGTGTGGCAGTGAAATCACAGGAGGAGGTACGACGGATGTGATGACCGTCCGCGATCCCGCCTGGGAGCCTGCCTGCGAGAAAGAGTGCTGCGCAGCAGCCTTTATCGCAAACCTCCGTAAGACCTTAGTGTAGGGCTAGAACGGAGTGGAAGCCATATAAACAAATGAAGGGCGGGCGACCCGGCAGGGGCGGACATAAAAAAACAGACAGCGGAGTGGCCTGTATAGGGTTTCATGCTAAAGCGGATGAAATGCAGTGGACTGGAACCCAGTGAGCTTGTGCTGGGGGCCTGCGCAAAAGGAGCGTGCCACCCATCTGTAGGGTTGGCAGGTTGCTATGGGTGGCCGGACCTTTGGAGCATTGCGGGGGCGAACGGGTGAAATGAAGCAAATGAAAGGAGCGCAGGCATGAATCGCTGTGAAGGACATGGGAACTGCCCGAGGCGCCTTGCCGAAAGCCAAAAACAATACCAGCGGACCGATTTGCGTTACCACGGAGCCTGCGAAGTCGAACGCAAACGGCTACACAGGTACTGTACCACATGAACTATAAGGATCTATAGCCACCCCCGTTAAAATACCTTTTTTTGCTTAAGTAAACGGTATGGGTGTATTAACGGTTTTTTATATGGAGTTAGAATTCTATTTTGTAAAAATTATTTATGCGTAGAAAATGTTTCATACTTGTCGGGCATTCTCATTGGGGTAAATCACACACCTTGCGGGCTTTGACCGAAGGTCGTTTAGGGAGGCATATAATTATACCTGCAATTGACCCACGCTTGGAGGCTTATGTAAGGCGAATATCTAATGACGATAATGAAGATGCTTTAATCCGTTTTTCTGGTGATCTAGCTTTACGAATTAGTCAAGATTATTTAATTCTGACCTTTTGCCCCAATCTTAGTGCCCGTAGAAATTGCAGGACAATTCTGAGAAATTTGCAAACTGAGTATGACTTATTCTTTTTCGTGCTTAGGGAGGATTACAGACAGAGAAGGCGTATCACAGACCAAGAAATTGACTTTCTAAGAGAATATGGTATTGAAGTTACTATATTAAATGGCCACCATGAAAGAGAAATTAGAGCAGGACGTTTTGCCGCATTTGTAAGAAGGTACTTGAGAACTCATTAATACTAATAACGAATATCCAATGATTAGCCGAATTCTTTTGTTTTTCAGCCTAATCTTATTTAAAGGCAACAACCCAATAGATTTAGATAGCTGTTGTGGTAGGTGCGTTGGGTCTGCAAATTGTACTGCGTGTAGCACTTGCAATTATTGCAAGCATTGCAACAGTGGTGGTAGTTGCGGAGTTTGCGGGGGAGGTAGCACATCGAGAGAGATCCAGGATTATCCAGTCTTTCCTTCTCCCAAATATACTCCTCCCAAAAGCAATGCTCCCGTTTTGCCTAGGTATCAGTATTACGTTGATGCTAATTTATTGAATGTAAGATCTGGCCCCGGAACTACTTCGATATAATTGATAAGATTGACTTTCTAACTCCAGTTATAGTTTCTACAACCTATACCAATGGATGGTGCCGCATATCTTATTATAGAGAATATTACAGGGTTGGATATGTAGCAAAAAATACCTTTCATATAAATGATGTGATAGGAAAATATCAACTGCTTGGAATCCACCTGATAGTAGGAATCCTTCAGTCCGCATTACGTTTACATTAGTTACTGGTTCGTCGTTTTTTCCTTTGTCGACTCGTAGTAAAGTGTTATTGCACCACCAGTAAAGTGTTTAGACTTTATGAGTTTAAGAAGGGTCCTGTCTTGTATGTCTTCAAATAATGCCAAACCGCTTCCTGCAACAACCGGATGAATACAAAGTTGAAATTCATCAATTAAATTCAGTTTCATCAGCTGTATAATTAAACTCCTGCTGCCAATTAAAATGTCTTTACCCGGTTGCTGCCTGAGTGCTAAAACTTCTTCTTTTAGATCACGCCTGGCTATTGTTGCGCTTTCCCAGTCCACATTTTTCAGCGTACGGGAAAAAACAATCTTTGGAATTTTGTTGATAGCTTCAGCAAAGTCATTCATAGATTTTTTTTCTGAAGGATTTTCCAATACGGTTCGCCAAAATTCCATAAGCTGATACGTTGTTCTGCCGTATAGAACTACGTCTGTTTGCCCTAATAATGCTGTATAATGTTGATGTACTTCTTCATCCGGAATTCCTGCTGTATGGTCAAAAATTCCGTCAAGTGTCATATTGATAGCTGCAATTACTTTTCTCATATTATTTTGTTCATTCAGTTGTCAATCGATTAGAATTACGATCGGCCAATTTAGCACAAATGTTCAATATAGCTGCGTGTCGTACCAGCTATTTTGTATTTGACAATATCCCACCCATCCCATAAATCCAATAGATCCCAGTTCAGACAATCCGCGAAATCAGTACAATCCATTTAATCAGCGATAAAAAAAGCCCCGTTCAAACGAACGGGGCCGCATCATAGGAATAGTCGATCAATACAGGCAATGGCATTCATTCCTGTATATACGCTTATATTACATTTTAATAGTTAAAAAATACACTACATCACCGTTAGTTCCCAACAGTTCAAACCCAGGTCCTTGTCCCGTCCAAAACCTGCTTTTCATTCCGCTGCTTATAATCTTTGCTCAATTGCCTGGCGGCCGGCTCACCAAAGCCTTTCCTCGATCACAGCGGCAAAATAAAAACCAGTGGCAATAGCCCTCAGCCGGTAGCCATCAACAAATAGGCTAATGGCCAGACCTGTAAGCTAACTGCTAAAACCCAACCGCTGGTAGCTAATCACTAACCGCTAACAGCTAAAGGCTAATAGCTAAAACCTCATTCCTAACTGCTAACAGCTAAAAGCTAATTCATAACCGCTAACAGCTATTCCAACCTCCTCAATTCGTGTTGCACAACACTCATCATACATCAACCGTGCTTAGGGGCCCCGTCCGCACAGTCGATCAGCATCTTTATTTGTATTCCGCAAAGCACCTCAAAAGAAACTTTGCAGAGGAAAAAATCATAGCTCCTCACAATCCCACCAATCCCATTGATCCTAAAAATCCCAGTTCAGACAACAAACATACAACACCCGCATACCAGTTTCCAATACCCCATTGTATATTTCGTATAATTTGTAAAAAATCGACGCACATTACGTCGATTTTTTACGAAATGTACCAAAATAACGAAATCGGAAGTTTGACATTTGGAAATGACCTGTCCGTTATCGTAAGTTTGTTAAGCAGTGTTACTGAAAGAGAAAATAAAAGACAAGTACGAAGAAGAAAAGCACAGAAAACAACAGGAAGGAAAACACAAAGCACCAGGTAATCAGCAAGTAGCGGCAAGTAGTTAGCGATTAAATAATCAATAATCAGTAATTAATAATCCGCACCCCTTCAGTATGGCTTCAATATAGCTTCAGTATACCTTCAATATGGATACAGTATACTAATAGCATGAAACACAAAAACAGCCCATTTTTGCACAAAGTGGCAGGGAAGCTGGCGCCTCC